>ERZ1022756.13-NODE-13-length-85943-cov-9.343901_pt1 | contig 85943 bp, 77 predicted proteins | sample MGYA00520902_ERZ1022756 | MGnify/ENA primary metagenome ERZ1022756 (study PRJEB33162, sample SAMN09537601) | freshwater metagenome | isolation source: freshwater | place: Canada:Alberta | collected 2017-07 | study: EMG produced TPA metagenomics assembly of the...
CACATCATCCTCGCCACTGGTGCGCGCGCTCGCGATCTTCCTTTCGCGCCGGCGGACGGCAAGCGCATCTGGACTTATCGTCACGCCATGGTGCCGGCGGAAATGCCGACCAAGCTGCTGGTCATCGGCTCTGGCGCCATCGGCATCGAATTCGCTAGCTTCTACAATGACATGGGCGCCGATGTGACGGTGGTCGAAATGCTCGACCGCATCGTTCCGGTGGAGGATGCCGATGTCTCGGCCTTCCTTGAAAAGGCGCTGACCAAACAGGGCATGACCATCATGACCGGCGCTGGCGTCGAGAGCCTCAAGGCTACCGCGACTGGCGTTTCGGCCAGCATCAAGGGCAAGGACGGCAAGGTCGTTCAGGGCGATTTCTCGCACTGCATCGTCGCCATCGGCATCGTCCCCAATACCGAGAATATCGGGCTGGAGGCGCTGGGCGTCGTCACCGACCGCGGCTTTCTCAAGACGGACCCCTATTGCCGCACCAATGTGCCCGGCCTGTGGGCGATCGGGGATATCACTGCGCCGCCATGGCTCGCGCACAAGGCGAGCCATGAGGGCGTGATCGCGGCAGAGGCCATCGCGCAGGAACTGGGCAACAAGGACGCTCATCCTCACCCGATGGACGCCCGCAACATTCCCGGCTGCACCTATTGCCACCCGCAGGTCGCCTCGGTCGGCCTCACCGAAGCCAAGGCCAAGGAATTGGGCCATGATGTGAAGGCCGGCACATTCCCGTTCATCGGTAATGGTAAGGCGATTGCGCTGGGGGAGGCCGAAGGCTTCATCAAGACCGTGTTCGATGCGAAGACCGGCGAATTGCTCGGCGCGCATATGGTCGGCGCGGAAGTGACCGAGCTCATCCAGGGCTATACCATCGGCAAGACCGCCGAACTGGTCGAAGCCGATTTCATGCACACCGTTTTCCCGCATCCGACGCTCAGCGAAATGATGCATGAAAGCGTGCTCGCGGCGTTTGGGCGGCAACTGCATATGTGAAGGGCGAACGGCCCGGCCAGCTTGCAAAATAGGATATCCGCTGCCAGCGTGCGGATGCCATTTCGCCGACGCCGGAGCCATGATGAAAAGCCTCGAATCCACTGTGAACTTCCGCCGTTTTCTGCGGGTTTCCGCAATCGCATTGGCGGCGGCATCGGCTACCCCGGTTGCTGCGGAATCGGTCATCACCGCCGCGCGCATGATCGATGTCGAAAGCGGGCGGGTGGTCGAACATCCGGCGATCTTTGTCGGGGATGACGGGCGCATCACCAGCATTGCCGACGCGCGCACCGTGCGCTGGGGTGCGAACGTCCGCCATGTCGATCTCGGCAACCGCACGCTGCTGCCGGGCCTCATCGACATGCATGTCCATCTCGATGGTGTGCCGGAAATTGGCGGCTATTCTGGCCTGCAATATACTGACCGTTTCTGGACGGTGCTCGCCGCGCGCAACGCCCGCGCCATGCTCGATGCCGGCTTTACCACCATCCGCAATGTCGGGTCGGACGATCTCAATGATGTGGGCCTCAAGCAGGCGATTGATGCCGGCTATGCGGTGGGCCCGCGCATCGTGCCGGCGGCCTACTCGCTTGGTGCGACGGGTGGCCATTGTGACGAGACGTTCCTGCCGCCCTCGATGTATTCGCCGCCGCCCAGCATCGGCAACGGCCCTGACGAGCTGCGCGCGCGTGTGCGTGAAATCCGGCGCATGGGCGCTGAAGTGATCAAGGTTTGCGCGACTGGCGGTGTCTTTTCCCGCAACACCGAACCCGGCCAGCAGCAGCTGCGCGAGGAGGAACTGCGCGCCGTGGCCGAGGAAGCGCACATGTGGGGGATGCGCGTCGCCGCCCATGCCCATGGCGCTGATGGTATCCGCGCCGCCATCGCTGCGGGGATTGATACCATCGAACATGCCAGTCTGGTGGATGAGGCCGGTATCCGTGCGGCTGCCCGCCGCGAACGGCCCGTCTGGTTCTCGATGGACATCTTCAACACGGAATATACGCAGGCCGAAGGCGCGCGGAATGGCGTGATGGAGGATAATCTGCGCAAGGACCGTGAGGTCGCCCAGATCCAGCGGGATAACTTCCGCGCCGCGCACAGGGCAGGGGTGCGGATGGTGTTCGGCTCGGACGCGGGGGTCATGCCACATGCGACTGCCGCAGGGCAGTTCAGGGTGATGGTCGAATATGGGATGACGCCGATAGAGGCGGTCCGCTCTGCCACGGTCAATGCTGCACAGGCGCTAGGGCGTGAACGCGATGTCGGCGCGATTGCGGTCGGCCGTTATGCGGACATTATCGCTGTCGATGGTGATCCGCTGGCCGACATTCGCGAGCTCGAAAGCGTCGATGCCGTGGTCAAAGGTGGGGTGCAGATCGCGCGCGATCCGGCAATGTCCCGCTGACCAGCGGAGGCGCTCAGCCTCTCAGCCGCTCGATTGCCTGGGCCAGCGCGACATAGACCTTGCCGATGTCGGAAGAGAGCAGGGTGACCGAAAGGGCGCTGCCGTCTCTGCTGTCCATCACGCCACGCAGCATCGCCTCGAAATCATGGACGTAGCGGTTGACGATCGCGCGGAACTCATCGTCCGACTGATAGCGCGCCAGCACGTCGCGCGCTTCGCTCGCGGTCAGCAGCCGCAGCGCGCGGCGGGCGAAAATGCCTCGGTCGCCCTTGATATAGGCTTCCCATGCTTGGTCGGAGACTTCGGTGGACAGGATACGCGTCATGTCCACCGCCGTTGATTGCAGAGACTCGCTGGCCAGAGCCATCTGCCGCGCCAGGCTCTCGCGGTCGTCACGTCGCACCGCTTCGGATGCTTCGGCGACGCGTGCTTCGATGGCAGCGCTGGAATCGGCAATGGTGATCAGTTGACGCATCAGCTTGCCCGAAGCGGCATTGGCCGCGGCCACAGCCTGATCGGCAATGCCGGAAATCTCGGCAATGCGGCTGCGGGTTGCTTCGCCGGTCGCGGCGTCGATGGCTGCGGCGATTGCCTGTTCGATGACGGCCGCACTGTCGCTTGCGGTGCTGCCGATCGCCTCATGCGCGCGCTCTGCCGCTGTCCGTGCCAGTCGCTCAGCCTCTTCAGTCGCCTTGGTCAAGGCGGGGGCATAATCGTCGCGAATGGTGGCCATCGCCTGTGCAAGGCTCGCCACATCGGCTTGCAATTTGCTGAGGCGGTCCGATTGGCCGGCCAGTAGCGTCGCGGAGTCGTTTTCGAATGCGGCCAGCGCCTTCGTCTGGCCATCTAGCAAGCTGCCCGACTGTTGCCACCGTGTCTCGGCGGCTTCAGCCGCCTGCAGATGCGCTTCTACAACGGGCATTAGAGCATCGAGGCGCTGGCGGTTCTCGTCCAGCCGTTCGTTGAGCATGGCCAGAGCATCAGGGATTGCCTGATGGGCATTGTGCACCGCGCGGGCCAGCGTTTCGAGCAAGCCTTGGGCATCGTGAGTGAGAGTGCTGACGTCTTGCGCGGTCTGACTGGTGGTACCAGCGAGCGCTGCCACATGCGTTTGCACGTCGGCAATGCCCTGTGCCATGCGGGCGACGCGCTGATGCAAATCAGACTCGATGCTGGTGGCCTGTTCCCGAAATTCGCTGTTGGTCGAATGGAGCAGATTGGCGGTTCCGCGCACCCTTTCTTCGCTCTCGCTGATGCGTTGCACCAGCTGACCAAGCTTGTCCTCGCTGTCTGCAATCGCGGCAATCAACGTGGCAGTCTGACCCGAGATCAGACCCCCGGCCTGTTCACCGGTAGTGCGGGCGTGTGTCTCGATCGTCGATAGATTCTGTTCCATTTGCGTGGCGAGGTCAGCGAGCATGGCGAGGACCGCCTCACGCTGTCCTTCGATCATTGCGCCAAACCTGGTGGCAGCTTCGTCGGACCCGGCTGCGATGCGACCGGACACTTCATCCAGTGAGGCTGCGCGCTGCTCGATGGCGCCGACGCCCGCTTCCATGACGGCGCGGGCTTCCGCAGCTTCGGTCTGAAGTGCGGCAATTCTCTCTTCAAGCTGCCCACCATATTGGTAGGCGGATTGGCCTGACTGCCGAACAGATTCACTAATGCGGTTGGCGATGTCCTCGATCTTGGGGAGCGCGCTGCTTAGGCTCTCAAGCTGGGTCATGGCGCCGGTCGAAACAGCGAGCACTGATTTGGACGTCGCGTCGAGCGTGTTCAGGCGCTGGTCAATCTCCTGTCCCGCAGCGGATATGCGGTTGCAGCTTTCATCAGCCATCTGGGCTAGGGCAACGGCCCTTTGACCCAAGGCATCATGGGCTGCGCGCCAATTTTCTTCGGCGAGCGCGAGCCTTTCGGTCAGGGCCTGTTGCTCTGCCCGCACAGATGCAAGCAGACGCAGATGGCGCTGCACGCTCCGCTGCGATCCGCGATCGAACGCCATCCATCCGACCAGTATGAAGCAGAGAGGCGCCGCGAGCACCGCTACCTGAATCGGCCATTGGTCGATCGGTGGGACAACAGTGAAACCTTGGCTGGACCAGCCTGCAGCGCCGGCAATCCATGCCGCGCCAAGCATCAGTGCGACCATGGCTGCCCAGGGCCATCCCCTGCTACTATTCTCTGCAATCATGCTGCCGCTTTCATCCCAGATAGGCTCTACAGTCACCGGGATGGCTTCGGATGAAACGCTGGCGGCAGCCTCTATCTCTCCTTCGGCTTCTTCAGAAGCTGCAATGGAAGATGGTGTCTCATGGCCCACTTCTGGGCCTGAATGAGGATCAGCCGCAGTTGCAGCGGGCCAGATTCCGACGATTTTGCGTTCGCGTGCCATGCCAGCACCTTAGCATGGTTAAGACAAAAGCAAATCGGCTAGCGTTTCGTGTCGGAAAGAGGGTTCAAACGCCATTCAGATGAACGGCGCCATTGGTGCGTCGAGAAGGCTGGCATCGGTCATTCGCCCGCTCTATGGGCAGCTGATAGGTCTTGAAAAGCGCTGCATAAAGACTCGCGCACAGGAGGCAGGAAGTCATGTTGAAGTTTGGTTCGCTCGGCGTTGCTGCGGTTGTCGCGACATCCCTTTCCGCTTTGGTTGCAACATCTGTCGATGCGCAGAATCGCCGTAATCGTGATCGTGATCAGGCAGCGGAAGCCCCCGCTACGCCGCAGGTCAGCCGAGCATTCGGTCAGGCTTTTGGCCCGCTTCAGACGGCAATGAGTGCGGCCGACTGGGCTGCTGCCGATGCTGCCCTTGCAGCAGCCCGTGCCGTTGCCCAGAGCGAATATGAGCGCTACCTTGTCGCTCGCTCGGACTTCGCAATCGGAGCCGGCCAGGCCAACACGGCGCGTCAGCTAGCTGCTGTCAATGCGATGATCGAATCCAACGGCATCCCCGCTGCGGAACAGGCCCGTATCTATCTGGCTGCTGGGCAGCTGGCCTATAACAGTCAGCAATATGCCATGGCTGCCGAACGAGTGCAGCGCGCGATCGAGCTTGGCTCGACCGCACCCAACCTTTCGACGCTTGTGATCGACGCGCATTTCCGCGCTGGTCAGCTTGACCAGGGGCTGGCCGCGTTCCGGGCTGCTGTCGCGGCTGCGACAGCGGCTGGGCAAAAAGCGCCCGAATCGATTTACTCGCTCGCTGCTCGCGAACTGCAGGAGGCCGATCGCACACCGGAACTGATGGCTGTGCTGATCGAGCGAGCAAACGCCTATCCTTCGGAAGCGAACCTGCGGTCCTCTGCGCTCATTTATCTCCAGTCGCTGCCGCCTGCCGCGACCCGACCGGAGGAAGTCTATCAGCGCGGCCTTAGCATCGATGCCTTGCGGCTGATGCGCGCGGCCAACGCTATGAACGATCGTCGTTTCTATGTGGAACTTGTTTCCAATCTCGCGGAAGACGCCCTCCCGAATGAGGTGCTTGCCGTGATTGCGGAAGGCGAAGCCGCAAGTCTCGTTCCTTCGACCGGTGACGCCTTCTTCGCCGAGCGTAAGCAGACCGCCCGCGATAATCTGGCGGAAGATCGCGCTTCACTGCCAGGCGCTGAACGGCGCGCTGCCGCCGATCCTGCAGCGCGGCTCGCCGTGCGCGTCGCCGATGCCTATTTTGCCTATGAGAATTGGGCAAAGGCGGAGGAGCTGTACACGGCAGCGCTCGCCAAGACCGAAGCCGATACCGGGCTTATCAATTTGCGTATCGGACAGACCCGCTATCGCGCCGGCAATTTCGCGGGCGCAATGGAAGCATTGGCCCAGGTGCGTGACGGCGATCGCGCGACGCTCGCCCGCCTGTGGGAAGCGCATGTTCGGAGCAAGCTTCCTGCTGAGGCACCGGCGCCTTCGGAACCGGCTGCTGCTCCGGCAACCTGATCCGATAAACATGTCGTTAGGCGTCCGCGGTTTCGACCGGGACGCCAACGGCATATTTGGAACGCCGGATCGTGAGCGACGTTTTGACACTGCTCACATTCGGCGCGCTGGTCAGGCGTGACGTGAGAAAGCGCTGAAAGCTCTGAAGATCCCGTGCCACGATCTTCAGGATGAAGTCGATCTCGCCGTTGAGCATGTAACATTCCCGAACCTCTGGGAGGGCGGCAACATGCGCTTCAAACGCCTCAAGATCGGCTTCGGCTTGGCTCTTCAGGCTGACCATCGCAAATACAGTGATGGAAAAACCGAGTTCGACTGCGTCCAGTTCCGCGTGGTAGCTGCGGATAACCCCGGCCTCTTCAAGGCCACGAACGCGGCGCAGGCAGGGCGGAGCAGTCAGCCCGACCCGCTGAGCCAAATCGACATTGGTCATACGGCCATCAGCCTGCAGTTCGCGCAAAATCTGCATATCGATGGGGTCAAACTTGGTCGAGGTCATCGGATAATTTCCGGATTGTCAGGGTCGGCTCTATGATAATTATATTTCAGGCGAATGCAATTGTCCCATAGTGCTACGTGCCTGACTCGCAAGCGGTATCGCAAACCTTTCATTTACGTTAAGCGATGACCATGAGCGAAAGCACAGTCCCTGCTCGCTTCGATGACCGCTTGGCAACTGTGCTGATGGCGCAGCCTAGAACCGCGCGCGAGCGTGAGGCGGTTTGGCGGCAGGTAGCGGATATGCTCGCACAATCCGGCCCGGAGATGACGGAGACCGATTCGGCGAGGGGATTGGCGGCGCTTTCTGTGCTGAGGCCTCACGTGTCGAAGGCGATTCGCCTCGAGACCGCTCTATCGATAGCATCACGATGCCGGTTCGCTCCGCTGGCAGTGCTGATCGGAACTGATGAGCCGAATATCACCATTGCCATGTTTGACCGGATCAGGCTGGAGGACGAGGATTGGCTTGCCATCCTCCCCGCCTTGAGCCCGCTTGCGAGAAGCCGTTTGCGCGCAAGAACAGATTTGTCGCTGTTGGTCAGCAGAGCGCTCGCAAGCCTCGGCCCGGTCGATTTCAGCCTTCCCCCTGCTGATAGCGTTGTGCCTCGTACAGAACCGAACATGCCTCCGGTGGCAGGGGTCAGCGCTACAGCGGGCAGCAACATTGCCGAGCTGGTCGAGCGGATCGAAGCATATCGCCGTCGCCCAGCCTTACCTGGCAATGGCAAGAGCCGGGTCGTTACCGAAACCGCGGCGAGCGTCGAGAATGATGGCCATGCTATCTTGATCGACAGCGATGGATGGCTGCGTGCCGTTTCTGGGCTGCCACGCGCTGCCTTCGTCGGCCTACAATGTGGCATCCCCGCACAGGCGGGAGAAGCGGGAGTGGATGCCGCCGTTGCCAGGCTGTTCGTCAAGCGCGGCGACATTCGTGGTGGCCGGATGCAATTGAATGGCAATGGTCCCTGGAGTGGGTGCTGGCTGATCGACGCCGACGCCCAGTTTGATCGCGAAACCGGCCGTTTCACGGGTTATCAGGGCAAGATCAGCTTTGCATCGGATGATCAGCGTGGCGCACCCACCGGCACGGTCGAGCAGGTGATTCCTTCCCGTCCGGTTGCAGATGGCATGCGTCAGTTGGCGCATGAACTTCGCTCGCCCCTCAACGCGATCAATGGTTTTGCACAGCTGATTGAGGGCCAGTATTTCGGTCCAGTGGCAGGCCACTATCGCGCGCTTGCCACCTCTATCGTTACCGATGCTCGGCGTCTGGGCCAGATGATCGATGACCTCGATATTGCGGCAAAGCTAGATACCGGCGCGATAACGCGCGGAGAGGGCGTCTCTGATTTGGCGGAAATGCTTGCCGGTTTCGAAGGCGATTGCGCCCCGGGCGAGAACGGTGACGCTGCCATTGAACTGCGTGTTGTTGGGGCCGAGATGCCAATGGATGTCGCAGTTCCCGTGCGCGATTTGCACCATTTGCTGCAAAGGCTGATTGGTATTGCGGCCACCAGCGCCGGGTCTCTTGGGACGATAGAGGCGCACCTTGCGGGGCCGCAGGATGGCTTTGCCCATTTGACTCTTACGTGTCCTGATCCCGCGGGGCAGGGCAATGAATTCGGGATCCGTCTGGCGCAGCGTATGGCCGAGGTGCATGGGGGATCGCTGACGTTCGCAAACGGTAACGCTTTTCTCAATCTTCCCTGTGCAAGAACCCAGGTGGAGCGGTTCGAGCTGATTCGTTAGCAATCGCCCCGAACGATAGAGCGGGCTCTTCGCGAGCGATCATTTTCAGGACCGCCATGCCGACACGTGTCCTTTTTGATTCTTCATTCGGGACGCGGTTCATCCTTACCGTCGATACTGAAGAAGAGTTCGAGTGGGGCGGTGATTTCGCCCGGGACCAGCATGGCCTGGCCTCCGTGCCGGCGCTCGCTGAAGGGCAGCGGTTCTTTGAGGGAGCGGGCGTCTCACCCTGCTACTTTGTTGACGCCCCAATTGCGGCATCTGACACCGCCGTTGCTATCTTAAGGCCTGCCCTGGAATCCGGCAAAGCCGAAATAGGCGTCCATTTGCATCCCTGGGTCACAGCTCCCTTTGATGAGGCTCTGAACAGCCGGAACAGTTATGCAGGTAATCTGCCGGCCGCTACCGAGCGCGCAAAGCTCGAAACCATGACACAGTTGTTTGCCGACCGGTTCGGGAGCGCACCGCGTGCATATCGTGCCGGGCGTTATGGTATTGGCCCAAACACATTGGGGATGCTTGATGAACTGGGCTATGCGATTGATTCTTCGCTGCGGAGCCAGTTCGATTATCGGGCAGACGGTGGCCCGGACTTCCGAAAGAGCAGCCTGCGTGCCCATTGGACTGGGCCGAGGCGGGCGATGCTCGAACTGCCTCTGACATCCGTCTTCGTCGGGCCAGCCGCAAAATATGGTGCACCTATTTATCACGGCCTTGGATCGTTGCCGACTGCGCGCGCGCTCCTCGCCCGGACAGGTTTGTTACAGCGCGTTCCGCTCACCCCTGAAGGTGTACCGGCAAGGCTGGCCTGCCAAGCCATCGATGTTGCGATGGAGATCGGGTTGCCGGTGCTCAACCTATCCTTCCATTCGCCCTCACTCGCGATTGGACACACCCCTTATGTACGGGACGCATCGGATCTTGCCGCACTCTATGCCTGGTTTGACCAAGTCTTTAATCATTGTGCCAAGCGTTCGATTGCCGCTGCCACGCCGGAATCGGTTTACGAAGCCGCAGTGCTGACGCGGGCGGCTTGCCATGCCGCTACACCCTCCGCTATCGCCAGCCCGACCGGTGGGGCCTGTAGCTCAGCGGTTAGAGCTGGCCGCTCATAACGGCTAGGTCGGGGGTTCGAATCCCTCCGGGCCCACCAACACTCAGGCAGCGGGAATGTGCATGTCAGTCGAACCGCGCAGTTGGCTGTTCATTCCGGGCGATAGCGAAAAGAAGCTCGCAAAGGCTGCGCATTGCGGCGCGGATGCAGTCATTATTGATCTTGAGGACAGCGTTGCCGCTTCGGCAAAGGCTGATGCACGCGCGATGGCGAGCGGTTATCTTGCATCGGCGTCTGCAGATGGGCCGGCGCTCTGGGTTCGCATCAACCCGCTTGGTTCGCCAGAATGTCTGGCCGATGTGGCCGCGATTGTCGCCCACTCCCCTTCAGGTTTGGTGCTGCCCAAATGCGAAGGCCCCGAGGATGTCGAGAGACTGGGCGATTTGATTGCAAAAGCCGGTGGCGGCGAGGAAATCGCCATTCATGCCATCGCGACGGAAACCCCGCGCGCGGTGTTCCGCCTGTCCGGGTTTGCAGAAAAATCGGTGCAGAGGCTTGCGGCGCTCAGCTGGGGGGCTGAGGATCTGGCGGCGGCAATCGGCGCGTCAGGAAATCGCCATGCCGATGGCAGCTTTCATGATCTGTTTCGTCAGGCACGTACGATGGCGTTGCTTGCCGCGCGCGCGGCTGGCGTGCAGCCAGTCGATACGCTTCATGCCGATTTTCGAGACGAAGAGGGGCTGAGGCACAGCAGCGTCCGAGCAAGGGCCGAGGGGTTTACCGGGCGCCTGGCGATCCATCCCGCGCAAGTTGCGATCATCAATAAGGCTTTCATGCCGACCGCGGAGGAGATCGATTGGGCAGGGCGGATTGTTGCTGCTTTTGCGGAGTCCCCCGATGCGGGAACCATCGGCATTGAGGGCAAGATGATTGACCGGCCCCATCTTGACCAGGCCACCAAGCTGCTTGCGAGAGCGGCTGCCTTCAACTGAAGCGGTGCGTTGCTCGCCCATTGCTTGACCGGCGCAGTGGGCCTAAGGGGGCCGTCCGGTCGGGGAGTAGCGCAGCCTGGTAGCGCATCTGCTTTGGGAGCAGAGGGTCGCAGGTTCGAATCCTGTCTCCCCGACCAATTCCCTTATCGTGTCGGTTCAGCCTCGGGCTGATCCTCGGGCTCTACAGCAGCCTCTTCGGCGCGGAGTTCGACCAAGTCTTTAGCTGCTTCGCGCTCCACTGCCAGCGCAGCCTCATCGGCGCTTGCCTCTATTGCCGCAGCGCGCTGTTCCAGCGTTTCGGACAATTTGGAATGATCGACAGTCGGCCCTTCAGGCGCGGTTCCACCGCATCCGGCCAGCATCGCCGGGAGGCTACAAAGGATAAGCGCGCTGATTGCTGCGGATCTTGGAAGTGTCTTCATGTGGGCAAGGCTATGCTGATCATCGCATCAAGCCAAGGGCTGTCAGCACTTGTGTCCAGCCAGCTTGCGTTCCCAAGCAAGGGCATCGGCAACGATCGTTTCCAAATCGTCGCGTTTTGGCCGCCAGGGCAGGGTCGCCAGGATTCGGCCGTTATCGGCCACCAACGCGTCAGGATCACCGGCGCGCCGCCCTTCCAACTTGCGCAACAGTTTCATGTTGGTGACACGGTCAACCGCATCGAACACTTCAAGCACGGAAAAGCCGCGACCATAGCCGCAGTTCATGATGTGGCTGGCTGTGGGGTCGGCAATCAGTGCGTCCAACGCGTGAACATGCGCCTCCGCAAGGTCGCTGACATGGATATAATCACGCACCCCGGTACCGTCAGGCGTGTCGAAATCCGTGCCATAGACTGAGACCGACTCCCGCTTGCCTGTCGCTGCTTCGACTGCAACCTTGATCAGGTGCGTCGCACCGACTGTTGATTGCCCGCTGCGTCCTTGTGGATCAGCACCGGCGACGTTGAAGTAGCGAAGCGCACAATAGTTTATGGCGTGGGCTGCCGCGACATCGCGCAACATCGCCTCAGTCATCAGTTTTGACGTGCCATAGGGATTGATCGGACGAGTGGCGGCATCCTCTCGCACCGGAACAGCATCTGGGATGCCGTATGTTGCTGCGGTGGACGAGAAGATGAAATGCCGCACCCCGCACGCTACTGCACTTTCGAGGAGCGCGGCTGTGGCACCGGTGTTGTTACGATAATATTTGAGCGGATCGGCAACCGATTCCGGAACCACTACCGATCCGGCGAAATGCATCACTGCGCCCACGCGATGTTCGCCCATTGTCGCGCGAACCCGTTCGCCATCGGCAATGTCGGCCACAACAAGCGGAACATCTTCGGGCACAGCCCAGTCAAAGCCGGTGACCAAATTATCGATGACGACCACCGGCCAGCCCGCATCGCGCAGGGCGAGCACTGCGTGGCTGCCGATATAGCCGGCGCCACCGGTCACCATCACCGTGAATCGTTCAGTCATGCCCAGACGCACCTATTTCTGCTCGCGTGCTGGCCTGCATAACGCAGGACAGTGAAAAAAGGGCAAGCATCCGATGCAAGGGCGCCGCGCATAATCACGACGCGAAGAAAATGGTCGGGGAGAGAGGATTCGAACCTCCGGCCCCTGCCTCCCGAAGACAGTGCTCTACCAGGCTGAGCTACTCCCCGACCTTGACCCCGGTGTGCGCGCGTGGCGCTGCCCCGGAGCCGGGCAGAGCGGCGCTATAGGAGCGCCCCCCCGTGCTGGCAAGCGGCAATGTTGCGGCGGATCAAGGCGTACCGAAATATGTGCAAGCGGCTCCTGCGAATAGCAGGTGGCCAGCAAACTGGGCGCCTGCCAGCCTGCATAATGCCGCGACCCGCCGGGTCGCCTCGCGATCGGCAACAGACGGCACAGCCACTCCAGAAGGGTGATTATGCCCAATAACCATTATGGATACATTTGGATCACCCAGCGCAGCGCGAGAGAGCTGCACGAGGCCACTCACTTTTGTTCGATCGCCCGTGGCTTCACCGAAAGTACGAAGCTGCAGCCGTGAATCGAACCCGGCAACGACCAGCCGCTCACGATCGGAAATCGTGAGATATGGGGCGAAAAGTGCCTGAGCGACATCTAGAGCTTTTGAATGCACGCTGGAATCAGACAGTCTCGCACCGGCAACTGCGTTGGGGGCGATGTACATGCATTCGTGTCTCACGGGCTCCTGGCGGTTCAAATTCCGTTATGGTCCATTACGAACGGATTCACATAACGTTGCACGGCATGATGCGGGGCGGTAGCAGGGCAGGGTGACTGCCCATTACGAACAGCAATATCTGGATCTCATGCAGCGCATCTGGGAGAGCGGCGACGAGCGGCTTGACCGGACCGGTGTCGGCACGCGCAGCTTGTTTGGGGAAAAGCTCCGCTTTGATTTGCGTGATGGGCGCGTGCCGTTGCTCACAACCAAGCGGGTCTACTGGAAGGCTGCGGCGCGCGAGATGCTGTGGTTCGTTGCCGGTGAACGCAACATCCGCCCACTCGTGGAGCAGGGTGTTCACATCTGGACAGACTGGCCGCTCGATGCCTACCGCCGAGCAACGGGCGAGGACATCGACCGTGACGCCTTTGAGGCGCGGATCATTGCCGATGATGAATTCGCAGCGCGATGGGGCGATCTCGGTCCGGTTTATGGCGCGCAATGGCGGCATTGGCCGAAGTATGAAGACGCCGGGGACGGATTGTGGCGGCGCGACGCGCAAGGGATCGACCAACTCGCGGCGCTTGTCCGGTCGCTGAGGGAAAACCCCGCCTCGCGCCGGCACCTTTTTACAGGGTGGAATGTCGCGGAGATCGACGGCATGGCGCTGCCGCCCTGTCACATGACCTACCAGTTCCACGTGACCAGCGATGGTGGCTTGTCCTGCCTGCTGTTCCAGCGGTCTTGTGATGTCGCACTCGGGCTGCCCTTCAACTTGTTCGGCGCCTCGATGCTGACCGCGATGCTGGCAGCGCAGACAGGCCTGTACCCCCGAGAGTTGGTGTGGAGCGGCGGTGACGTTCACCTCTATCTCAACCATCATGATCTTGTCCGGGAGCAGCTGTCACGGTCACCGGCAGGTGACCCGCGTTTGCGTCTGCTGCGGAATCCTGAAACCCTCTTTGGCTATCGCATCGAAGATTTTGCGGTGGACGATTATGCGCCGCAGGCGCACATTTCTGCCCCGGTGGCGGTTTGATGGCGCTTGCCGAAGTGTGAGAAATATCATAACAAGCATGCGCAATAAAATGCGCAGGCTTGGGAAGAGGTGAGGGCTGATGCCCGATACGCACAACCGTCGTTCCGCTAATCTGCCGCCGCTGACGCTGCACGTTCCGGAGCCGCGCTTCCGCCCGGGCGATACGCCTGATTTTTCTGATATCGCCGTGCTTCCTGCGGGCGTCACCCCGCGCCCTCCCGAGGACGTGAAGCCTGCCGACATTATCGGCCACGCCTATGGCCTGGTGCGCGTGCTGGATGATGAGGGGCGCGCCGTTGGCCCTTGGGATCCGCGCCTGTCGCCAGAACGGCTGCGCGCCATGCTGCGGTACATGATGTTGTTGCGCGCGTTCGATGATCGGATGTTTCGGGCGCAACGCCAGGGCAAGACCAGCTTTTACATGAAGTCGACCGGGGAAGAGGCAGTGTCGGTCGCAGCGGCCATGGCGCTTTACCGCGACGACATGTGTTTCCCCAGCTATCGCCAGCAGGGGATTCTGATCACGCGGGATTATCCCCTGACCGCGATGATGAACCAGATCTATTCGAACCGCGAAGATCCCCTAAAGGGGCGCCAGTTGCCGATTATGTATTCGAGCCGGGAGTACGGCTTTTTCTCGGTATCGGGTAATCTCGCGACGCAATATCCGCAGGCCGTGGGCTGGGCGATGGCGAGTGCGGCGCGCGGTGATACCCGTATCGCCGCGGTCTGGTGCGGTGAAGGCTCGACCGCTGAGGGGGACTTCCACAGTGCGATGACTTTTGGTGCGGTGTACAACGCGCCGTGCATCTTCAACGTCGTCAACAACCAGTGGGCAATTTCGAGTTTCTCGGGCTTTGCCGGGGGTGAGCGGACGACCTTTGCGGCCCGGGCGGTCGGCTATGGCATTGCCGGGCTCCGGATCGATGGCAATGATCCGCTTGCGGTCTATGCGGCAACGCAATGGGCTGCGGACCGCGCGCGCACCAATAACGGGCCGACGCTGATCGAGCATTTTACCTATCGCGCAGAAGGCCATTCGACATCGGACGATCCTTCGGCCTACCGCGCCAAGGAGGAATATGCCGCCTGGCCGCTCGGCGACCCTGTTCTGAGGCTCAAGGACCATCTCATTGTCCTCGGCGAATGGGACGAGGATCGCCATGCCGCGCAGGCGACCGAATTGGCCGACTATGTGAAGGCCGCTCAGAAAGAAGCGGAAAAGAACGGGATCCTCGGTCACGGCTTGCATCAGCCGTTCGAATCGATGTTCGAGGATGTCTTCGAGGAGATGCCTTGGCACCTTGCTGAGCAGCGTGACCAGATGCTCGCCGAGCAGACCCGCAAGTTCGGGCCTGGCTGGAGGCCGGAATGACCGCGACGGCTGAAATCGAAACGGGCGTTCGCCGTATGAACATGATCGAAGCGATCAATGATGCGCTTGACGTCATGCTCGCGCGCGATGCCGATGTGGTGGTGATGGGTGAGGATGTCGGCTACTTTGGCGGTGTCTTCCGCGCGACCGCTGGCCTGCAGAAAAAGCATGGCAAGACCCGCGTCTTTGACACACCGATCACCGAATGCGGTATCATCGGCGTCGCTGTGGGAATGGGTGCCTATGGTCTCCGCCCCGTCCCCGAAATCCAGTTTGCCGACTATATTTACCCTGCGCTCGACCAGCTGGTGAGTGAGGCTGCGCGTCTTCGGTATCGTTCGGCATGCGATTTCATCGCGCCGATGACCGTTCGTTCGCCATTTGGCGGCGGCATCTTCGGTGGCCAGACGCACAGCCAGAGTCCGGAAGGCATTTTTACCCATGTTTCCGGGGTGAAGACGGTCATTCCTGCCACTCCTTATGATGCAAAGGGGCTGCTGATTGCTGCGATCGAGGACAATGATCCAGTCATCTTCTTCGAGCCCAAACGCATCTATAACGGGCCATTTTCTGGCTATTATGATCGCCCGGTTGAGCCCTGGTCCAAACATGCAGGGTGCGAGGTGCCCGAGGGGCATTATCGTATAGAACTCGGCAAGGCCCGCACTGTTCGCTCCGGTGATGCGGTCACCGTGCTCGCTTATGGCACCATGGTCCATGTCGTCGAAACGGTTGTGGCTGAAGCCGGAATTGACGCCGACATCATTGATCTTCGCACGCTGGTTCCGCTCGACATTGCAGCGATTGAGGAATCGGTAAAGCGCACCGGCCGTTGCCTCATCGTCCATGAGGCAACCCGCACCTCGGGCTTTGGCGCCGAGCTCACTGCGCTGGTGCAGGAGCGCTGCTTCTACCATCTAGAAGCGCCGGTGGAGCGCGTCACCGGTTTCGACACGCCCTATCCCCACAGTCTCGAGTGGGCCTATTTTCCCGGTCCGGTGCGGATCGCGACCGCGCTCGAAAAGCTCTTGAAGGATTGAACCCAGATGGCCCGCTTTTCCTTTCGCCTGCCCGACATCGGTGAAGGCATCGCCGAAGCCGAGATCGTCGCGCTCCACGTCCGCCCCGGTGACCGGGTCGAGGAAGACCAGCCGATTGCGGACATGATGACCGATAAGGCAACAGTCGAAATGGAATCGCCCGTTTCGGGCGTTGTAGTCGAGGTTGGTGGCGATGTTGGCGACGTGATCGCCATCGGTTCGACGCTAATGGTGATCGAAACCGACGCGGTGGATGGCGAGGAGGAAAGTGCGCCTGCCGCAGTCGAAAGGACCATCGCGGTTGAAGAGGCGGGCGCTGTTGAAGAGGCAAGTCCGGTCGCCCACGCCGCCCCTGCTGAGTCGGTCGAGGAACATTCTTCGGCCGCGGCTGGAGAGCCACTGGTCAGCCCTTTGCCAACCGCGATGCCGACGGAAGCACCTGATATTGCTAGAGATATACGCACGCTTGCATCCCCCGCGGTGCGCGACCGCGCTCGCAACCTCGGCATCGACTTGGGGCAGGTGAAGCCGTCCGAAGATGGCCGAATCCGCCATGCCGATCTTGACGCCTTCCTCCGGTACAACAGCGGCTCCGGCTATGGCGTCGCCGCACCGGTACGCGCTGACGAGCCGGTGCGCGTCATCGGCATGCGCCGCCGCATTGCCGAAAATATGGCGGCGTCAAAGCGCCACATTCCGCATTTCACCTATGTCGAGGAGATGGAGGTCACCGCGCTCGAAGCGATGCGCGCAGATCTCAATGCCAACCGCGGCAACCGGCCGAAGCTGACCATGCTGCCTTTCCTGATCGTCGCCATCTGCCGCACGCTGCCGCAGTTTCCGATGATCAATGCCCGTTATGACGACGAAGCTGGCGTGGTTACCCGCCATGGCGCGGTGCATCTCGGCATGGCGACACAGACCGATGCCGGGCTGATGGTGCCGGTCCTCCGCAACGCGCAAGCCATGAACGTCTGGCAACTGGCGACAGAGATCAGCCGCCTCGCGGAAGCCGCGCGCACCGGCAAGGCGAAGTCGGAGGAACTTTCCGGCTCCACGCTCACCATCACTTCGCTTGGCCCGCTAGGAGGGGTAGCGACAACGCCGGTCATCAACCGCCCCGAAGTCGCGATCATCGGGCCCAACCGCATTGTCGAGCGCCCGGTGTTTGATGGAGACGACATCCGTCGCGCCAAACTCATGAACCTCTCGATCAGCTGCGACCACCGCGTTGTCGACGGATGGGATGCGGCCAGCTTTGTTCAGGCACTGAAAAAGCTAGTCGAAACGCCGGTTTTGCTGTTCGCTGATTGACGCGTCAGAGCCCCAGCCCGCGCAGGCTGGTCTGGTCGATCTTCAGACAGGCCAGAATTGCAGTGGCAATTGGTCCTGGTCTGTGAGTTTCCAATGGGGAATTGTCGGAGGCGTGTACGGATTGCAGTGCGAAGGGCAGGCCGCATTGCATTGTCGGAGATTATCTGTTTGGCTCGTCCCTCGCCAGCCGAGCCCGCGAACCGGGCGGGCATCGAAACCGGAATCCACTGTGAACTTGCGCAGTTTTCTGCGGGTTTGAGCAAGAGGGCTTGATGGCCAATACCCTCCACAACGCCTCTCCCCCTGGAACGCCTACAACCCCAACCCGCGCAAGGTCGTCTGGTCAAACTTCAGGCGGAAGGTCGCGTAGATTCCACTCCGGGTATAGCGCGATTCCTCAAAGTCGCGGTCACGGAAGCCGTTGATATTATAGCCGATAACGAGATTTGCGTTGTCGAACGGCGTGACCACGACCTGCGGCCCGACAGCCCATGCGGTCGCCCGGGCATCGGTTCCGGTGCGGACGTTGCCCGAAGCGCCGACGCCGACCTGTTCGGCAAGGTCAAAGCGCAGGTCTAGACCGACGACGGTCGACCAGCCGGCGACATCATCCTCACCGATGCGGTCGGAACTGTGCCGCACGCCCCAGAACAGTGCATATTCACCGCGCTCGCTCCACAGGCCGTCACGTTCGCCCATCGGCGACCAGTTGATCGCGAGGCTGTTGATCAGGCGACGTGAACGGGCGTCACCAGTGATGGTGAGGGCAGGGCCGCCAATTGCGGGCCGCTCGCCGGTCCGGGCGCCATCGACCTGATCGAGCCGGAACTCGAGTTTGTTGAGGAAGCTCCAGCGGCTGTCGGCGGGGCGGTGCGCCCAGCTGACTTCGGCGCTCAGCACTTCGGTCGAGGCAAGCGTGGTCCCTTCCGCCTTCGCCCAGGTGAGAAGCCCGCCGAAAGCGCTGCCTTCGCCGATACGCCGCAGGGCACCGAGTGTCGCGCCGGTGCGGTCAGCCAGTTCGCCGTCGCGATATTCGGCGCGACCGGTGATACTCCAATCCTCGTTACGCCAGGTAGCGCCAGCTGTCACAGCAAGGAAATCCTCTGTGATCGAGCCATAGCCGTCAAGGAAACCGCCCGAGGCGACCGGATGCGCGGGATCAAGAATGTCGCGGGCGCGGATCCCGCCCATCGTGCGCTGGCCATCCACAGTCGCATCGACGCTCAACTGCTCGCTGAGCTGGAACGATTGGGTCAGGCCATAAGCGGCGTAGGTACGTGATCCCAGCTCACCGATGGCCTGCTGGTTACCGCTCGCGGTGATGCGGCCGCCTTCCCATGGACGGACGTCAAATCCGGCACGCAGCGTCTCGGCATCGACCGTGCCGCCCTCGGTGATTTCATAGGCACCGACCAACGAAACCGCTGAGGAGAGCCCAAAGCGGGCCGCGAGGCGATGACGCGCCGGGAAATCGACACTGTCGTTGTTCCCCGACAACGCAAACTCCGTACTCGCATCGACTTCGAGCCGCTGGCCGAAGAAGCGCTGTGTCGCGCCCAGCTGGACAATGGTCGAACGGTTGGTTTCGCCGGTTGACAGGCGATCGTCGGCGTAGGTGAGGCCGGCGCGCAGCGTAGTCTCGTTGGTCCGCCACTGCGCCATGATGCGCGCCGCGTTTCGACGGGCATCGCGTGTCAGATAGTCCTCGTGCCAGCCGCTCGCCGTCAGTGACATTTGTGTGCCAAGCCGGAGTTGTGCGTCGAAGCCGAACTTGCGTGTGCCGTCACCTGCGCCGGTCAGCTGGCCGACGCCGAAGCCTGCCTGCCGCTCCCGGGCATAGACGAGCAGGTCGAGGGCACCGCTGTGATGCTCTGCTTCGAGCAGCCATGCGCTGGCACGGCCACCGGCAAAGCCTGCTCCGCGGCGGGCTTCGGCATCGCTGCTTGCATATTCGGCGCGGATTTCAGTGCTGGCAGTTGGGCGGTAGCGCAGGTCGACGCCGGCCAGCGTGGTGCGGGCGGTCTCGGTGGTGTCGTGAAGCATGGTCGCGCCGACACGCAGGCTTTCGTCATCATTCTGCCAGCGCAGGCGACCGCCGGCATTGGTGACGCGTTCGCCCACGCCGTCGACTTCATAGTCGACCACAATGAAACGCGGATTGAGATCGAAATCACGGCTCAGCACGGGTTCGCGGAAACGCAGCGTGCCGGCGAAGTAATCGATGTCGTAATCGATGTGGCGCGACAGCGCCTGTTCGCTGACGATGATCTCGGGACGCAGGCGATCACGCACCTCGATCCGCACGCGCTCGCTGTTGGCGAGGATGTCGCGTGCGCTCAAGGGATACGGACCGCTGAGGCCGTTGCCCTGGAATTCATCACGGCGGTAGCGGTAGGGCGTGTCGGCAATGAACGCGGTGGCCGCGAGGTTCGCGCCGCCATACTCGGCCTTAACGCCGTTCATCGAACGCTGGTAGCGTGCGAGCTCGGGCTCGTTAATCGCGGTCTCGAAATCACCGAACAGCGCATAAAATTGTGGGCGCTCAAGGCGCAGATAAAGATTGCGCACAGAAGCCGCGTCAAAGCCATGGTCGGCGCGATCACCGTAGATTGTGTAATAGGCGCGCGGGTCGATCACGCTGCCGAAGCGTGCCTCCTCAGCCTGCTTGTCGCTGTCATAGGCCAACGTCATCAGCCACTGGCCGAGGATACGGCCCTTGGCATAGAGAGCGATCCGCCCGTCGACATTTTCGTCAGACAGGGTCTCGGCGATCGGCTCCATGCGGTCTTCGAGCGTGTTGTAACCGATGGTGCCGGCGGCAAATCCGACAACGGTCCAGGGGCGATCACCCGGGTTTAGCCATGCGTCGATCTGCTGCTGACGGACGCTCTGCTCATCACGGAAGGTAAAGCCGATGCGCGCGGTGCCGGACGAGGTGGTCGGTTCAAGTTCGATATAGGCAATCCCGTCGTCGCCGGCGACGCGCCAGGTTGCGCGGCCTGCATCGAGGCCCGAGAGCTGGCGCTCCTGTTCGGCATCAGCCTCAATTGCAGCTCGGTGCGGGGGTTGGACGGCAATGTCGCCGACTGTTCCGCTCCGCACAGGGCGCCCGTCACGGTCCGTGAAGCGAACAGCTAGGATAGGGCGGTTCAGGCCGTCGGCGACCAAGCGGGACTGATCTGCGAGCAATTGGGCAGCAAAGGGTCCGCCCGAATAATGGATAACCCGCTCGATGGTTTCGGCCACTGAACCATCGCTGTTGCGGATCGTGGCGATGAAACGGTTCACCCGCTCGGGTAGCTCCACGCCGCGCCATTGCGCGACGGCGAAGCTGCGGTCAGCTGATTGCTCGACCCCGTCGAAATTGAGCGGATCGACCGGCTGGCCGTTCAGCGTCAAGGCAACGCTCTGCCCCGCCAGATGCTTGATTGCGATCCGTGTGGTGGGCGCTCGCGGATTGTAGTCGGCGGCAGGGAACAACCACGCAATGCCGGGTGCTTCACCGCTCACGAAATCACGGCCTGAGCCTGCGGCTTCGGCATCATCGGCCACCGGTGCACGTGCCGGCATCGGAAGTGGAGCAACGCCGCTGGCATCAGCATCGGCAGGTGCTTCGTCGGAAGTGATGGGAACAATGCGGAAATCGGCGCGCTTCAATTCGCCACCCCGCCCTTCGACGAAGCGCGATATAGCGCTGCCAGCGCTGCGGCTGTTACGTGCGCAATCCACCGCGACATGGCCCGGAGGCAAGGACGCAGGGTCGATTTGCACTACATGAAGGCCAGGAAGTAGCCCCTCGACATGATAGCGACCGTCGCTGTCGGTGACGGCAAAACGGCCGTCCTGCATCATGACCCGGACACCTGGCACGCCGGCTGCCGCATCCGGGTGGACCCGGCACCCACCAGTGGACAGGCGGCCCACCAGCGTAATCCGGTCACCCAGCGTGTCGCGGCGGACACGAACCGCCGCTTCTGCAACATTGCTGGTTGTTCCACGGTTATCGGAAGCCGTGGCCAGATTGATCGCGTCACCGGGACGGGCATCTGGACGGACTTCACCGATATAGGTCAGCAAGCCGGTTGCTGCAGGCGCAAGCGCCGGTAAAGCGACAGAAAATCCGTCTCCAGAGGGGAGAGGGGTCAGGGCGGATGCGGGTACCGGATTGCCGTTGTAACGCACTGAGGATGCACGGAGCCGGACCGCGGAAGGCAGCCTGTCGCTCACCACAATGTTGCCGGTTCGCCGTCTGGGGTCGGGGTTGCTGACTGTAATGCGGTACAAAAGGGTTTCGCCGGGCACGACAGATGTCGTGCTCGCTTCCTTTCGCAGCACAATGTCGGTGCCTGGTCGGTCGATGGGTATGTCGATCCGGACTGGCGCTGGCGTTTCTAGCCTGAAAACAGCGCCATAGCTTGCCGAGTTCAGGGTATAGGGTTCGCCATTGTCAGGCCTGCGGAAATCCGCAAGCTCGGCGGGGGTTGCGCTTGACGGCCATCGGTAGGGAGCAACGGGCTCAACCACGAGCCGATAGTCGCCGCGCGCGAGAAGCGGGAAACGATAGTCTCCCGGAGGAAAGGCATAAACGGTGCCACCGGCATCGGTAACGGTAGAACCAGTGATGACAGAGTTGGGGAAGGCCGAAACGCCGTCGTCACCGAACACCTGGGCCGGTTGGCCGGTCGCCGCGTTGACGATCGTGACTCTGACGCCCTGAACAGGTTCTCCGTCGCCACTGTCGAACACGATTCCGAACGGGTCGACGAGGAAATCGACAATCGCGCTCGAAAGCTCGCTCGAATCGCTGCTTCTCAGCAGCGAAAGCCGCACCGGTTGACCTGCGGATACCGAAAGCCGGCAATCGCGCTCGACCATCGCCGGGGGCATCTTCATCGTCGGCAGGAATCCGACAAAAAACCCGCTGTTATCGGCATCTTCGCGCAGACGGAGCTCTTCGATGTCGCCGTTGGCCGCGCGTACGGTTACCAATATGGTCTCGCGCATCTGCTGATCGCGGTTTTCGCTCGGCGAGCGGACGACAAACATCACCAATTCACCCGCGGTGAACCGGTCTGCTGGGACCACTGAAACTGGCCCGCTTGGCGTCTGGGCCAGTGCACCGGAAACTGGAGTAAGCGATGCACTCTGGCTCGGCCTGCATCCGCTGCCGTCCAGGCGCGTGATTGTGCCGGTTCCAGGGTTCCCGATACGGTATATGCCCGCATCAATCACCGGAGGCGCTGCCTCAACGGTGATGTCTACACGGTTGGAAAAGATGGTGGCGGGACCGCGCGGGGTCGACCAGCCGATGGATGCGGTGTTCGAAATCGTGCGCGCTTCCGCGGCGCCCGGCAGCAATGTAGCCGCCGCGCCAGCTGCGAAGCCGAAAAGCAGATTTCGCCAGAGGGTCATGGTTAATGTGACGCAGGGTCAAAAAGGGGATGTCGGCGTCCGCGAACGGGCCGACACCCCCCTCTTGTGCCCATCAGTTGACCGTTGCGCGGAAAACGAGGGTGCGCGTGGCACCAGCCGCAACCGAAGCAAGGGTGCCCGAGACGGTGCCTGATGCGAAGCTGCCGCCTGCCGTGCCGTCCGCGTTGCACGTGCTGCCGGTAACGGTGCCATTGAGCAGGATCGATCCGGCCACGAAGGTGAGGGTCGTGGGCAGAACGTCGGTAATCACAATGTTCGATGCTGCTGCCCCGCCAGCGGCGTTTGCGATCGAGATGCAATACTCCACTGTTGCGCCCGGGATGAACTTCGGGTTCGTCGTTCCATTGAACGGATCGCTGACAATACGGCTGCGCTTGTCCAGCGTCAGTGTCGCCGTCTGCACAGTGTAATCATCGTCATCGCTATGCGCCGCGTCACGCGCTGCGTCCGCAACGCCAGCGGCATCACCGAACACGGTGTCCATGCCGGCAGTGTTGGCACCGGTAGTTTGGGTCAGCGCAGCGCCCAGCGTTGCCGCTACGCCGCCTTCCCGTGCGGTGGCGGTAAGGCGGATATTCGCAACATCACCGGTTGCGCGGCCCGCCGGTATGTTGGCGACAACGAGCAGCGGAACACTGGCATCGATGCCGAGCTCGTCGATGAATGTCACCGCAACGTCCGTCGCCGATTCAAACGTGCCGTTATTGTTGACGTCGCGATAGATCGTCACGCCGGTCACATCGAAGTTGTCGGTGCCACCGTGCGAAGCAGTGCCGCCGACAGTCTGCGTCGCTGCCAGGTTGAAGTCGAGCACGGCATTCGCGGTGTTGATCAGGGTGAACGCCGTAACCGCGTTGCTTTGTCCCGGCACCACGACAGTCGTCGATGTACCCTGCTCAGCGACAGTAAGGTCGATGCGGCGGTCGACAACAAAGGTTTCGCTGTCATTGACCGCCGGCTGTGCGACGCCGCCGACGTTGTAGTTAATGGTTGCAGTGTTGGTGATCGAGCTGCCGGCAAGAGTGCCGCCAGCCAATGCAGGCGAAGCCATCGCGAAAGCGATGGCAGCGGCACTGCACGAAATGGGGAAAGTCAGCTTACTGGTCATCGCTGGTTCCTTTGGATGGGAGGGGAGAGTCATTGTTTTTCACATAGTTATCTAACAACGCCACGGAACATGAGGCGGCCTGCCTCACCAGCCGGGATGGGTTGAGCGAAGGTCCAACGGACGTGCGTCACATCTTCCATGCGGGCGGCGCGGCGAGTGCCGTCGCCTTCGGTGACCATGAGATCACCGATGGCGCCCCAGCTGCGTCCGCCGTCGACCGAAAGCTGCGCCGAACCATCATTGCTGCCCTGAAAGGCAACGGCCGCAGGCAGCGGGTTGGTGACAACGAAATCCGCGGCGGGCTGACGCCCGTTGTTGCGGTAACGCAGGACGAAGACGAGCTTGTCCCCCGGTACGACCGTGCTTGGCTCCTCAAGCGAGACCTGGGTGCGCCCGTCTGGGCCAACCGTGGTCCGCTCCACCATGACGTCGCTGGCTAGGCTGACCGAGGGGTCCGCCTGGGCGAATGCCGGTACTGCTGCCGTTGCAGCTGCGAAGAGGAAGAGGTTACGCAACATGTTCATGCCCCTCAGTTGATCGTGACCTGGAAGGTGACGGTGCGTGACTGTCCACCCGGCACCGTGCCGAGCGAAACGGTAATGGCGTTGGAAGCGAACCTGCCGGCGTCTGCGTCTGCAGCGTCAGTCAGCGCCGTTGAACCAAGGCGAAGCGAACCGGGAACGTAGGTTGTACCGGTCGGCACCGCGTCATTGATGGCGAGATTGGCAAGGCTGCCTGAACCGGTCGTGGTCGCTACGATGGTGTAAGTCACCGTCGCGCCCGGAATCGGATTGGCATTGCCAAACTGGTTGAGAACACTGGCGGATTTCACGAGAGAGACGCTGGCCGCAGAAACGGAATAAAAGCCGTCGTCGGAGCCATCGCCGCCGGTGGTACCGAGCACGGCGTCGCCGCCGCCTTCACCCCGACCAGAGAAGCTGGTGCCAGGTGCCCCTGTTCCAGTGCGGGAAGCCGCAATCAGCTGGACACCACCCCGATCGCCGTCGCCAGCACCAGCAGGTGTCGTCGACAGCACAAAAATCGTCACACTTGCATCAGGCAGCAGGACTGGATCGTTGGTGCCTGGAATGTAGACGGTATCCTGACCGGGCTCGTAGATCCCGTCGCCATCATCGATCACGATGGACGTGACCGTGGGGTCGTAATCATCACCTCCAAGGGTCGAAATGGTGGAGAGCGAGAAGCTTTCCTCACCATTGCCGTTGTTTGTGACAGAGAAGGCAAGCACTTGACCCGTTGATCCAGGCAGCGTCATGACGTCTGCACTGTCCGACCAGTCGACCACAGCATTGATGAGCTCGTCGACGCGGACGGTATTGGTGTTTGAGTCCACCGATATTTGCGTCGGGCCCACATCATAGGTCGCGCTGGCTGTGTTCTCGATCAACGTGCCTGCGCGAGTGCCGGCCGCAAGTGCGGCTTCCGGCACCATTGCGAGACTCGAGACGCCAAGCAGCAAAGCATAGCCAACAGTCTGTTTCGGGCCGCTGAAGCGGCTGATATCGGTGAACGACATATCTAGTCCTTGCGTTCCATGAGCCGCCTTTTTGCCATCGAAAGGCAAACAAGCCGTTAAAGTGGCAGGAAAGCTGGTGCGGTGAGGGGGGAGGAATGTTGAGGGTGGTGACGGATGCCAGGCGCAATGGCATAAGCCCCGGCATGGAAGGGGACGATGGCCATCATGATGGGCGAAGCGCCGCGCAAATCGCGGTCGAACTGCGCTGGTTGCGCTATATCGGTGGCGCGGCCTTGCTACTGGCCTTGCCTTTCATGCTGTCGGCGGGCGCAGAATTCTTTCTGCCCCTGACCGCAGCGCTGGTGATCGCCATCGCGTTGGTTCCAGCGCTCGAATGGCTGGAACGACGCGGAGTCCCCTCGGCGCTTGCTGCGCTTAGCTGTGTCGTTGCCTTTCTGATCCTCATCAACGGGGCATTGGCGCTGATCATCGTGCCTGCCAGCAGCTGGTTTTCAGAGCTGCCGGCACGACTTCCTCGGATTCAGGCCAATCTTTCACCGCTGATTGATTTTTATGCCAGCCTGCAACGGTTTGTAGACGAAGCTTTGCAAGCATTCGCCACGAACACCGCCGCACAGGCAGAGGCCGTTGCTATCGAAACGCCCAGCTCGCTTATGGATTATCTGGCGACATCGGCGCCGGCCGCAGCGATCCAGACCTTTTTTGCGTTGCTGCTGATCTATTTCTTTCTCGCGGGATGGACCGCCACGCGTAAGCGGACCATCAGCAGCCGTGTCAGTTTTGACAGCGCCATGACCACTGCACGGGTCATCCAGAATGTGGTCGCCGCAACATCGGCCTATATCTCGACCATTGCCGTCATCAATGCGCTCCTCGGCTTGGCTGTGGCGTTGCTGCTATGGTCGATCGGAATGCCTTCCCCCTTTATGTGGGGTGGCATTGTCGCCTTATGCAATTTCGTGCCTTACGTCGGCCCCATCATTGCCGCGCTGCTGCTCGCCATGGGCGGCCTCATGACGTTTGATAGCATCGCGTTCGCCATGGCGCCGGCGCTCATCCAGATCGGCCTGCACACCATCGAAGCCAATCTGATCACACCAATGGTGCTCGGGCGGAGGTTGACTATCAATCCGCTGCTCATCCTTGTCTCTCTGAGCTTTTGGGGCTGGGTCTGGGGTGCCCCGGGAGCGTTGCTGGCTGTGCCGTTGCTGATCATCGGCCAAACACTCGTCACGTCACTTGCCGGTGCCGGAGCAGGGCAGGGAGGTGCGGTAGAAGAAAATGGCACCGGCCCGCCAGTCGAGAGTTGACATCGCAGCCGCCGCGCCATAATCGCCCGGCCTCACAGCGACACGCGGGTGTAGCTCAGTTGGTTAGAGTGCCGGCCTGTCACGCCGGAGGTCGCGGGTTCGAGCCCCGTCACTCGCGCCATCGCTGTCAAGAAAAGGCGCTCCTTCGGGGGCGCCTTTTTCTTTACGGGCTAACGCCAGCGTCCGGTTTCCATCCAGACGAGGATGGGCTTGAGAGGGGCAATCCATACAATCCCGGCAAAGGCATAGACCAGCACAGTCATCGGCGTCGAAAGCGGTCCCATCCAGCCAATGACGGTTACTGCGACAAAGGCCCAGACCACGATAATCACTAGAATCAGCAGCATTCCAGCCGGTTTGCGCCAACTGGGCTCTGGCAGTTCATGATTGGCCACAGTCGATCCATTCCTTTTCGGTGAGAATATAGTGCATGGGGATGTCCCAGTCTTCTCTGGGGAGTTCGTCCATCTCCTGAGCTGACCAGCCCACGCCAATGCGGATCGCATCCGGGTGCTGGGGCAAAACATGGTCGTACCAGCCGGCGCCTTGGCCGAGCCTTGTCCCGCTGCGGTCAAATGCCAGCAGCGGGACAAGAATCAGGCGCGGTCTTGTCAGCGAGCCATCAGAGGGCGGCTGGCTTATGTTGTGCGGTCCCTTCTCCCAGACCATGCGCGGCTCGAGAGTGCGGAACCCGCCAAAGTCCCGGTCCCCGACACGTGGCCAGGACACCAAACATTGGGCCGCGATAGCCATCGCTTCAATGGCTACCGGATCGGCTTCACTGCCGACCGGGCAATAACTGGCGATGGCGACCCCATGGTCAAACCAGCTGCTGAATTGTGAGAGCGGAGGCAGAAAGCGACCATCCGGGAGGCTGGAGACGAACTGCTTGCGGCGGGCTCGCGCCTCGTTCCGCAGGGCCGCCTTCGCATTGCTCACAGCTGCACCGGGTGACGGGACCGCGTAGGCCGTTTGCCTGAAAATCCTCTGACGCCAGTAACGTCAGGTGGGGACCATATACGTCGGGCCAGGGCCCGGGCAGGGACAGCCCCCATGGATGTGTTTATCGCCTCAGGGAATTTCTGGAAGGCTCGCACCATGCAGTACCCGTCGAAAGCCAATGTAGGCGTAGCGGCGTGAATCTCAAGCGGTCCTGCTGGCGAGTGCGTCCAGTCGCTGCGTCAGCGCGGCAATGCGCCGCGTGGCTGCATTGACGCGCATGGCTGAGCCATCATCGTCTGTTGATGGTGGGGTTGAACTGCCTTTCTCAGTCAGCTCGTCGGCCAGGAGAAGCGATGCGATGAGCAACTGCCGGACTTCGCTGAGGCCGCCAACCATGGCACGGGCGGATGCCACCCGCTTATCGACGATCGCGGCGAGCCGTCCGAGGGCCTCTTCTTCGCCGTCACCGGTCGAAAGAACGTAATTGTGCCCGCCAACACTGATTGTGACTTCAGCCACGGTGTGCTCCTAGCATGGCATCAAGCTCGGCAATGACTTCGGCCACTTCCGCCCGCAGGCGTTGGTCATTCGTACCATTATCAGTGCGCGCTTCGAGCCGTTCGACGGCTGTCTCTAGCGCGTCGAGTGCCTGTTCGAGTTTGTCCAGAGACCCGTTCATGACGACTGCATAGGACGGCTTGGCCGCGCGCGCAATTCACCCGGTGTTGACGCACCCTATGCGCACCCTCAAAGGATCGGCGCATCGAATCGGCGTTGCCGACTGCAATCATCCTCCGGCGGCAAATAGTCCGTCCACAACGGGAGCAACCCGATGGGAATCGAAGACCGCAAGCTTGCCGATGCCATCCGCGCATTGGCGATGGATGCGGTCGAAGCGGCGAACAGCGGCCACCCCGGCATGCCAATGGGCATGGCAGATGTGGCGACAGTGCTGTTCCGGGATTTCCTGAAGTTTGATGCCAGCGATCCGCAATGGTCCGATCGCGACCGGTTCGTCCTTTCTGCCGGTCATGGGTCAATGCTCATCTATGCGTTGCTGCATCTGACCGGATATGCCCGCCCAACCATTGATGACATTCGCAATTTTCGCCAGCTCGGTAGCCCTTGCGCCGGCCATCCGGAGAATTTCGAGCTTCCCGGTGTCGAATGCACGACCGGGCCACTGGGGCAGGGCGTTGCGATGGCTGTCGGCATGGCGATGGCCGAGCGGCATCTCAACGCCGTGTTCGGGGACGATCTGGTCGATCATCATACCTGGGTGATTGCGGGTGACGGCTGCCTGATGGAAGGCATCAATCATGAGGCCATTGGCCTCGCGGGGCATTTGAAACTCGGCCGTCTGAATGTCCTTTGGGACGATAACCGCATCACCATCGACGGTGCGACCTCGCTTTCGACCAGTGAGGACATCTTGGCCCGGCATGCTGCCGCAGGTTGGCACACGACGAGCTGCGATGGTCATGATTTCAAGGATATAGCTCGCGCACTTGCCGAAGCTGCTGAGGATCCTCGCCCCTCGCTCGTCGCGTGCCGCACGGTCATTGGCAAGGGTGCCCCGAATAAGGGCGGCACCCACAATGTTCATGGTTCTCCGCTCGGCGCTGATGAAGTCGCGGCGACCCGTGTCGCCATCGGGTGGGAAGCGGCGCCGTTCGATATTCCTGCAGGTATCGCCGACGCTTGGGCTGAGATTGGCAAGCGCGGTCGCGCTGCGCGGGAGGCTTGGGAAGCGCGCGCTTCTGCGCATCCCAAAGGTGCCGAGCTCGCTCGTCGGATGGCTGGCACGCTGCCTGCAGACGATGGCATCGAAGCTCATATTGCAGCACTGCTTGCTAATCCGGCCAAGGTGGCGACCCGCAAGGCGAGCGAAATGGCGCTTGAGGCGCTGACCGTCGCTGTTCCGGAATTGGTTGGCGGCTCTGCCGATCTAACCGGATCCAATAACACCAAGACCAAGGCGACAACGCCGTTCGGACCGGACGATTACGCTGGACGCTACGTATATTACGGCATCCGCGAGTTCGGCATGGCCGCCGCGATGAACGGCATGGCGCTGCATGGCGGTGTTATTCCCTATGGCGGCACGTTCCTTGTCTTCGCTGATTATTGCCGTAACGCGATCCGCCTGTCTGCGATCCAGCATCAGCGTGTTGTTTATGTGATGACGCATGACAGCATTGGTCTGGGGGAAGATGGTCCGACCCACCAGCCGGTCGAGCATGTGATGAGCCTCCGCGCCATCCCCAATCTGCTTGTATTCCGGCCGTGTGACGCGGTTGAAACCGCCGAATGCTGGGCATTGGCGCTGGCTCAGACAGACCGGCCGTCTGTCTTGGCCTTGACCCGCCAGAACCTGCCACAGCTGCGAACTGATGCCGGAATGCAATCGGCCAAGGGCGGCTATCGTCTCAAATCGGCCACAGCTGCGCGGCGCGTTGTGCTGGTCGCGACGGGATCGGAAGTCGAGCTTGCGGTTAATGTAGCTGCCGCGCTGGAGGCGCAGGGCATTGGTGCCGATGTCGTTTCCATGCCCTGTACCGAGCTATTCGACCAACAGAATGCCGCTTACCGCGCGGACATTTTGCCCGCGGATGCACTGCTCGTTTCGATCGAAGCCGGTGTTACCCTCGGCTGGCAGAAATATGTGGGGCAAGGCCTCACCATCGGCATCGACAGCTTTGGCGCGTCAGCGCCCGCACCCGATCTTTTCCGTCACTTCGGCTTCACACCAGAAGCCATCGTGCCCCGCATCCTCGAACGTCTCGCCTGAAGGGAGAAAAGCCCATGGCCACAAAGGTCGCCATCAACGGTTTTGGTCGTATCGGACGCCTCGTCGCCCGCGCCATTTTGGAACGGCCGGATTGCGGACTAGAATTGGTTGCAATCAATGACCTTGCCGACGCCAAGGCCAACGCCCTGCTGTTTAAACGAGACAGCGTCCACGGCGCATTCCCCGGGGAGGTCTCGGCTGACGGCGACATCATGACCGTGAACGGCAAGCGTATCCGTGTGACGGCAGAGCGTGACCCCGCCAACCTGCCGCACGCCGAACTTGGCATCGACATTGCGCTCGAATGCACCGGATTCTTCACGGATCGCGACAGCGCCGGCAAACATATCACTGCGGGTGCCAAGCGCGTGCTGGTCTCGGCGCCAGCCAAGGGCGTCGATCTGACCGTGGTCTACGGCGTCAATCATGAAAAGCTGACGGCAGACCACACCATCGTTTCCAACGCCAGCTGCACCACCAATTGCCTTGCGCCTGTGGCTAAGGTGATGAACGAAGTGATTGGCATTGAACGCGGCTTGATGACCACGGTTCATGCCTACACCAACGACCAGAAGATCCTTGACCAGATCCATAGCGATCCGCGCCGTGCACGTGCAGCCGGCATGTCGATGATCCCGACCACCACCGGCGCTGCTCGTGCGGTAGGGGAGGTGCTGCCCGAACTGAAGGGTAAGCTCGACGGTTCAGCGATCCGGGTTCCAACCCCGAACGTCAGCCTCGTTGACCTTACCTTCACGCCCAAGCGGGACACCACGGTGGAGGAGGTCAACGCAGCGCTTAAGGCCGCCGCGGAAGGTCCGCTCAAGGGCGTACTCGCCTTTTCGGATGAGCCGCTGGTCTCGATTGACTATAACCATTGCCCGGCAAGTTCGACAGTCGACAGCCTCGAAACCGCTGTTCTCGAAGGCAAGCTGGTGCGGGTCGTTTCCTGGTATGATAATGAATGGGGCTTCTCGAACCGCATGGTGGACACAGCGGGTGTAATGGCAAAACTGATCTGATCGAGATCCGTTCGCGGCAATCGGAACTGGAGCGAGAAACCTACATGGCTGCGTTCAAGACCCTTGACGATATCGGCGATGTGCGGGGTAAGCGCGTCCTTGTTCGTGTCGATCTCAACGTTCCTATGCAGGACGGGTCGGTCAGCGATACGACCCGGCTTCAGGCGATGGTCCCGACGGTTAGTGAACTGGCTGACAAGGGTGCCATCGTCCTGCTGCTTTCGCATTTCGGGCGGCCCAAGGGGGCGAAAAATCCGTCGCAGTCGCTCAGTCTCGTCATCGATGCGGTGGCGGATGTGCTTGGCCGTTCGGTCATGTTTGTGTCGGATTGTGCGGGCGAAGGTGCGAGGGCAGGTCTCACTGTTCTGGCGCCGGGCGATGTTGCCGTGCTCGAAAACACGCGTTTTCACGCTGGCGAAGAAAAGAACGATCCCGCGCTCGTTGCGGCGATGGCTGAGCTTGGCGATGTTTACGTCAACGATGCCTTTTCCGCCGCGCATCGTGCCCACGCCTCGACCGAAGGGCTGGCGCATGTGTTGCCTGCCTTTGCTGGCCGGGCAATGGAAGCCGAATTGAAGGCGCTCGATGCCGCGCTTGGCAATCCTACGCGCCCTGTCGCCGCGATTGTTGGTGGCGCTAAGGTTTCAAGCAAGATCGATGTGCTGCGCCATCTCGTCGGGCAGGTCGATCATCTTGTGATCGGCGGCGGCATGGCCAACACGTTCTTGGCTGCGCGCGGGATCGATGTCGGCAAATCGCTTTGCGAGCATGATCTGCTTGAAACCGCCAACGCCATCTTTGATGCGGCGGACAAGGCTGGGTGCACTATCCATCTGCCCTATGATGTTGTCGTGGCGAAGGAATTTCGGGCCAACCCGCCGGTTCGCACGGTCAATGTCCATGAAGTTGCAGCGGATGAAATGATCCTCGATGTCGGGCCGGCTGCCGTCGAAGCGTTGTCGGACGTTCTTAAAAACTGCCGGACATTGGTATGGAATGGCCCTCTCGGTGCGTTCGAAACACCTCCATTCGACACCGCGACGGTGGCGCTGGCGCGCACGGCAGCGGCTCTCACCCGCGAAGGCAGTCTGGTTTCGGTCGCTGGTGGCGGGGATACGGTTGCCGCTCTCAACCAAGCGGGAGCGGCAGGTGATTTCACCTTTGTTTCAACGGCTGGCGGCGCGTTCCTGGAATGGATGGAAGGTCGCGAGCTCCCCGGAGTTGCTGCGCTGATGCGCTAACGGGTTTTTCACGGCTCTGCGGTAGGTGCAGGGCATGGTGACCCGGGTCTTCCTCACTGTCGATACCGAATTGGCATGGCGTCACCACGCCTGTGGCTTGCCAATAGAGGAGGTTTATCGCCGCTCGATTGAGCCTGCGGGGGTCGGGCTCAGTTGGCAGCTTGCGACCCTCAAAGAGCATGGCCTCAAGGCCTGTTTCTTTGTCGATCCGGCTCCTGCCCATGTTTACGGGATAGGCATCATAGAGCGGATCGTGGGCACGATCACCGCAGCCGGTCAGGACGTGCAACTGCATTTCCACCCTGGCTGGTATGGTGCCAGCGCAAGCAATCGTGAAGCATCGGCGCCCAAGGATCTGATTGATTACAGCGCTGACCAACAGCGGAGTCTTCTTGCGCGTGCGCGGGCGGATCTGATGGCGGCGGGCGCACCTGCACCCCGTGCTTTCCGGGCCGGTAGTTACGCCGCCAATGACGACAGCCTGGACGCACTTGCGAGCCTCGGGATACTGCATGACAGCAGTTTCAACGCAGCCTGGCCAGCAGTCAGCCGCATCGACTTGCCGCCGCGCACTCTCGCTCCGCTGCGCCATGCTGGGCTCAATGAGTTTCCGGTCGGCTTTGTTGAAGATCGGGGTGGCCGGGCGCGGACACTTCAGATCTGCGCACTCTCGACAGAGGAAATGCGCGCCGCGCTCGACCATGCCGTCGAAAATGAGCATGCGCTGGTGACGATCGTTAGCCACAGTTTCGAACTGGCAACACGATCGGGATTAAGGCGGAACAGAGGCCATGTAAGGCGCTTTGAATGGTTATGCGCTTATCTCGCTGCACATTCTGAAGCGATGCCAACTATCGATTCCGGAGGATTGAACGCGATCCCACTTGAGCGTCACGATCAACCCCTTGGCTATCGCAATCGTCGCTGGCTGCGCCGACAGGGCGAGCAATTGTGGATCAATGAAATGATCGAATCGCGGCGGGGCCCGCTTGCCGCTGCGGCCGCAGCCGCGGGGGTGGCTGTGGGCATCCAAGCACTGTGACAAGCCCTGTCCGGATAGACCTCAAGGGAAGCATCGGCGCGCGCACCATATTTCGCATTCCGCGCTTTCTGGTGAAGGTTGGGCTGACGCTCGATGATGTTCTGAATGATGTGTCGCCTAATCTGCCCGCGCTCCCCAAGGACGCTGATGGCTATCTCGTTACCTCGCTGCCTGAACATCTGGCAGGATCACTTGGTCATTCCGGCCTGCGTTACGTAGAGCGACAGCGCTACACGCGGCGCTATGCCGACCTTACGGCCGGTTATGCGGCCTATCTTGACCGCTTTTCTTCTAAGACCCGTTCGACATTGCTGCGTAAGCATCGTCGTTTTGCGGATGGAGCACCCGACGTCCGCCTGTATCGCACTGTCGGTGATATGGATGAGTTCGAGCGTTTGGCTCGCCCGCTCGCTCAGCGCACTTATCAGGAGCGGCTGCTTGGTGCGGGCCTGTCTGATGACTTGGCACGGATGCGCGCTTTGGCCGCAGAAGATGCCGTCCGCGCCTTCATCCTGTTCCGTGAAGGGGTTCCAGCGGCTTACCTTTATCTGCCGGCCCAGGGGAGGGTGCTGATCTATGCCTACCTTGGCTATGATCCTGAATTCGCGTCGCTATCGCCGGGTAATGTCCTGCAGCTTTCCGCACTGGAAATGCTGATGCAGGAAGGTCGATTTGACAGGCTCGATTTCACCGAAGGGGACGGCCAGCACAAGGCAGTGTTTGCGACCGGCGGCGTGCCCTGCGTCGATCTTTTGTTGCTTCGTCCGACAATAGCCAATGTGCTGGCCGCCTTCGCTGTTACCGCGTTCGATGCAACAGTTGCCCGCTTTCGTGGCATCCGCGACTGGCCCATGGTCGGGCGCCTCCTCAGCGATCTGCGTCGTTGAAATTGCCAAACAGACGTTGCCCGCAACGCTAGGCGCGGCTAACGGCGCCCGCATACATATGCATCGCTATTTGGAGGGACCAATGACCGCGCTTTCCTCGTTTGCAGAAATGCACGCCAAAATTGCAGCAGGACAGGGCTTCATTGCTGCCCTGGACCAGTCTGGCGGTTCCACGCCCAAAGCGCTCAAGGGCTATGGCATAGAGGCTGATGCATTCGCAAATGACGAGGAGATGTTTGCGCTGATCCACGCCATGCGCTCGCGCATCATCACCGCCCCCTGCTTTACCGGGGAAAAGGTGATCGGCGCCATCCTGTTCGAGCGCACTATGGACGGGAAAGTTGACGGCAAACCGACACCCGAGGCGCTGCGTGAACGCGGGATCGTTCCTTTTATTAAGATCGACAAGGGGTTGGAAGACGAAGTTAACGGTGTTCAGCTGATGAAGCCGATGCCGGAGCTCGATGCGTTGTTGACCAAGTCAAAGGCGCTGGGCGTGTTTGGCACCAAGGAACGTTCCGTCATCAATAGCGCCAACGCTGCCGGCATTGCGGCTGTCGTGGCGCAACAGTTCGCGGTCGGCGCGCAGGTTATCGGCCATGGCATGATGCCGATCATCGAGCCTGAGGTGAACATTAAGAGCGAGACGCGCGCCGAGTGTGACACGATGATGCTGGGTGAAATACTGAAGCATCTCGACCTGCTGCCGGAGGGGCAGCAGGTTATGCTGAAGCTGAGCCTGCCGGTCGTGCCTGGCACCTTCGACAGTCTGGTTGACCACCCCAAGGTGCTGCGCGTGGTCGCCCTTTCCGGTGGGTTCAACCGTCCGGAAGCCTGTGCTGAACTGGCAAAGAATCGCGGCATTATTGCGAGTTTCAGCCGCGCGCTTCTCGAGGATCTGCGTCACCAGATGGACGATGCAGAGTTTAACGGATCGCTCGGCCGGGCGATTGATGAGATTCATGCAGGGTCGGTGGCCTGAGCACGGGCTTTGCTGCCACACCGTTCGCCGCTAGGGGAACGGCATGACTGATATCGACGATCCGCTTGCGCTCGATCCCGACTTCGCTGACCGGTTCGGCGCGGAGGGCAGGGGGCATTGCGAGCTTTACCTGATTTCACCGACCGATGTCGGTGGCGACTTTCCTGAGCGTCTGGTTGCAGCGCTTGAAGCAGGGCGCGTTGCGGCCTTCCAGTTCCGCGTAAAAGGTGTGGATCAGCATGAGGCGGCACGGCTGGCTGAACCTCTGCGTGCGATTTGCCGCGAGCGGGACGTCGCCTTCATTGTCAATGACGACATGGGCCTTGCCAAGCGCATTGGGGCTGATGGCGTTCATCTGGGTCAGGATGATGGCGATCCGCGAGAGGCGCGCCGTCTGCTTGGGCCGGAAGCGCAGATCGGTGTGACCTGCCATGCGAGTCGCCATCTGGCGATGGAAGCGGCAGAAGCAGGCGCCGACTATGTCGCTTTTGGTGCCTTCTTTGCGACCACTACGAAGGCGGTGGAACATCACGCCGATCCGGCCCTGCTCGGTTGGTGGACAACGGTTAGTGAAGTGCCGTGCGTGGCGATCGGTGGAATCACGGCTCAGAATTGTGGGCCGCTTGTGTCAGCCGGGGCTGATTTTCTCGCGGTGAGCGCCGGTGTCTGGGCTCATCCAGACGGGCCCGCTGCCGGCGTGCGTGCGATGCTTGCTGCTATGCAGGGATAGCTCTGTGGACTATCCTTGCCTTTAGGGTGCCTGCCCGCTAATCGCCCGCCACTGGCGCGCACCTTTGGGCTTCGCGCTACGGCTCTTTTTCCCTCGTGAACGCGCTCAGCAAAGGGGTATCCCCATGAAGATCAGCGGCGTGGACATCCGTCCCGGCAATATCCTCGAATATGAAGGCGGCATCTGGAAGGTCGCCAAGATCCAGCACACCCAGCCCGGCAAGGGCGGCGCGTTCATGCAGGTCGAGATGAAGAACCTCATCGATGGCCGCAAGACCAACGTCCGTTTCCGCAGCGCGGACACGGTGGAAAAGGTGCGCCTGGATACCAAGGATTTCCAGTATCTCTATGCCGAGGGCGATGACCTCGTGTTCATGGACAAAGACAATTACGAACAGATCACCATTGCCAAGGACATCGTCGGCGAAGCCGCTGAATTCCTTCAGGACGGCATGGATGTGGTACTCGAGCTTTGGGAAGAACGCCCGATTTCGGTTGAACTGCCGGAACAGGTCGAGGCGACCATTGTTGAGGCTGATGCCGTGGTGAAGGGGCAGACCGCCTCGTCGAGCTACAAGCCGGCTGTGCTGGACAATGGCGTGCGCGTGATGGTGCCACCGCACATCACCAGCGGAACCCGCATCGTGGTCAACGTCTATGACCGCGAATATGTGCGCCGCGCCGACTGATCACTGAAACGCTTCCCGGTCGCGGGAGGACGGAGACTTTGTCATGGCCCAGTCGGGCGTCATTACCGTCATGGAACGCGCCGCGCGCAAAGCCGGCGGAAAGCTGCGCCGGGATTTCGGCGAAGTCGAGCATTTGCAGGTCAGCCGCAAGGGACCAGCGGATTTCGTCACCCGCGCAGATAAGCAGGCCGAAGCCACGCTGTTCGAAGAACTGCGTAAGGCGCGGCCCGACTGGGGCTTCCTGATGGAAGAGGGCGGGGCAGTCGAAGGCAGTCCCGGAAAGCCCCGCTGGGTAGTTGATCCGCTCGACGGCACCTCCAATTTTCTTCACGGCATACCTCACTTTGCGATCTCGATTGCGGTGCAGGAACCGCGTGCCGATGGCAGCTGGGGCGATGTTGTTGCGGGCCTTGTCTACCAGCCGGTGACCGACGAAAGCTTCTGGGCTGAACGTGGCCGAGGCGCCTGGCGCCATGATCAACGTCTGAGGGTGTCGGCGCGGCGAGATCTAGCCGATGCGCTGATTGCCACGGGCATTCCCTACTTCGGTCATGGTGATATCGGCCAGTGGACCCGGATCTTTGGTTCTGTCGCGCCTGAGGTGGCAGGCATCCGTCGCTTCGGCGCGGCCAGCCTCGACCTTGCATGGGTTGCGGCCGGCAGGTTCGACGGTTTTTGGGAATCGGGACTTGAACCGTGGGACGTCGCAGCAGGCATGTTGCTGGTTCGTGAAGCGGGCGGCTTTGTGAGTGATTTTCGCGGCGGTGAACGCCCTGTGGAGCGGCAGGAGATTCTTGCGGCGAATGACGGGTTGCACAGCCGTTTACACAAGCTTCTCGCCGGAGCCTTGCGTAACGCCTGAATTCCGCCTTTTCCGCTGTTTTGCGAAATGTTCGCAGACGGGGAAAAAGCCTTTATCCAGCCTTGCGATAGCCTGCGGTCCCGCCTAGAAGCGCGGCCAATTCCGCCCCTTCCGGGCCCAGTTTTAACGAGCGAGCGAGACCTTGGTCGATCTCTCCCAATATGCGCCGATTCTGCTGTTCCTGTTTGTGGCGGTGGGGATTTCGACGCTCTTCGTATTCCTGCCTATGGGCGTCTCCCGGTTGACCGGGGCGCATAAGCCCGATGCAGCCAAGCTTTCTGAATATGAATGCGGTTTTCCGGCGTTTGAGGATAGCCGTGGGCAGTTCGACGTACGCTTCTACCTCGTTGCTATCCTTTTCATCATTTTTGACCTGGAAGCGGCCTTCCTATTCCCTTGGGCAGTCAGCCTTGGAGAGATCGGTTGGGCCGGCTGGGCAACGATGATGGTCTTCCTCGCAGAGCTCGCGATCGGGCTCGTCTATGCGTGGAAGAAGGGCGCGCTGGATTGGGAATAAGAGTATGGCAAATCCCCTGATCCTCCCTGCAGGCGCACAGATGCCTGCGCCCGGCACTGGCCCTGACGAGGCCTTTTTCCGTGATCTTTCGGCGGAGGTGGATGACAAGGGATTCCTCGTCACCTCGACGGAGGATCTGTTCAACTGGGCGCGGACCGGCAGCCTGTGGTGGATGACCTTCGGTCTCGCGTGCTGCGCGGTGGAGATGATCCATGTGAACATGCCGCGCTATGACATGGAACGGTTCGGCGTTGCGCCGCGCGCATCTCCGCGACAGTCCGACGTGATGATCGTTGCTGGTACGCTGTGCAACAAAATGGCTCCGGCGCTGCGCCGCGTCTACGATCAGATGTCGGAACCGAAATATGTCATCTCGATGGGCAGCTGCGCCAATGGGGGCGGCTATTACCATTACAGCTACAGCGTCGTCCGCGGCTGCGACCGCATCGTGCCGGTCGACATCTACGTGCCCGGTTGCCCGCCGACGGCAGAGGCGCTGCTCTACGGCGTGATGCAGCTGCAGCGGAAGATCCGTCGCATTGGCACGGTGGAGCGCTGAGATGGCCAGCCCAGCCCCACTCGTCCGCAATCCGGAAGGCGCGCTTGACCAGGTGCGCGCTGCAGTCGGCAGCGCCTTCATCGCTGGCGGTGAAGCTGTCGGTGAATTGTCGGTCACCGTGGTGCGTGAAAGCATTGCTGACGTCTTGACGGCGCTGCGTGACACGCTGGAATATCAGCAGCTCATGGAAATCGCCGGCGTCGATTATCCCGAGCGCGCCGAGCGGTTCGAGGTCGTCTATCACCTGCTTTCCGTGACGCGGAACCACCGCCTCCGCGTGCGTGTGTCGACGGACGAGGCAATGCCGGTTCCCACGGCAACTAGCGTCTATCCTGCTGCCGGCTGGCTTGAGCGCGAGGTGTTCGACATGTACGGCGTGGTGTTCGCCGGCCATCCTGACCTGCGCCGCATTCTCACCGACTATGGCTTTGCAGGCCACCCTTTCCGCAAGGATTTCCCGCTGACGGGCTATGTCGAGCTTCGCTATTCCGAGGCCGAGAAGCGTGTTGTGTACGAGCCTGTCTCGCTGCCACAGGACTTGCGGACCTTCGACTTCATGAGCCCTTGGGAGGGTGCGAGTTACGTCCTGCCCGGTGATGAAAAGGCCGCTGTCGCGCCGCCAGCGCCCAGCGCTCCTGCGCCAGCTCCCGCGCCCGCTGCCAAGCCCAGTGCCCGCAAGCCGCGAGCCACCAAAGCTGATGCAGGCGCGACTCCGGCACCGAAAAAGCCCCGCGCGCCGCGCAAGCCGAAGGGGGAGGCATAAGCCATGGCTGAAACCTATGAAGTCCCGACCGGCTATGTCGAGCTGACGCCCGACGATGCTCAGACCGCGGGCGATCGCGAAATCACCAATTACACGATCAACTTCGGACCGCAGCACCCGGCGGCGCATGGTGTGCTGCGCATGGTCATGGAGCTCGACGGCGAGATCATCGAGCGTATCGACCCGCACGTCGGCCTGCTGCACCGCGGTACCGAAAAGCTGATCGAGCATAAGACCTATCTTCAGGCGCTGCCCTATTTTGACCGGCTCGATTACTGCTCGCCGCTAGGGATGGAGCACTCCTATGTGCTCGCCATCGAAAAGCTGCTCGACCTCGAAGTTCCGCTGCGTGCGCAATATCTGCGCGTGCTATTCGCGGAGCTGACACGCATCTGCAATCACATGCTCAACATCGGCAGCCATGTGATGGATGTCGGCGCGATGACGCCGAACCTGTGGGTGTTCGAACTGCGCGAGGATTGCCTCAACTTCTTCGAGCGCGCGAGCGGCGCGCGGATGCATAGCGCCTGGTTCCGTCCCGGCGGCGTGCATCAGGATGTGCCGCTGAAGCTGCTCACCGACATTGGGGAATGGTGCGACACGCGCCTGCCGCAACTGTTCGGCGATGCAATGAGCCTGGTCATCGACAATCGCATTTTCAAACAGCGCAATGTCGATATTGCCACGGTCAGCAAGGCCGATGCGCTCGCTTGGGGCTTCTCCGGGCCCATGATCCGCGGCGCAGGCATTCCCTGGGATTTGCGCAAGTCCCAGCCCTATGATGTCTATGATCGCATGGACTTCGACGTGCCGGTCGGCACGCGCGGTGACTGCTATGACCGCTTCATGGTCCGCGTCGAGGAAGTCTACCAGTCGGCGCGCATCATCAAGCAGTGCCTCAACGAGATGCCCGAGGGGCCGATTGCCAGCCTCGACCGCAAGGTGGTGCCGCCCAAGCGCGGTGAGATGAAGATGTCGATGGAAGCGCTCATCCATCACTTCAAGCTCTACACCGAAGGCTTCCACGTCCCCGCTGGGGAAGTCTATGTCGCGACCGAAAGCCCCAAGGGCGAGTTCGGCGTCTATCTGGTGTCGGACGGGTCGAACAAACCCTATCGCTGCAAGATCCGCCCAACCGCGTTCAGCCACCTGCAGGCGATGGATTTCATGAGCCGCGGCCACATGCTCGCCGATGCCACCGCCATTCTCGGCGCAATGGACATCGTGTTCGGGGAGTGCGACCGGTGAGCACCCTCCAAATGGCAGCGATTGTCTTTCTGATCGTCGGCATCGCCATGACCGTTGCCAAGTGGGCGTTTGGCTTAGACGAGATTTCGAACTGGAATCTGGTGCCGTTGCTGTTGGGCATTGCCCTTAACTGGCACTCGAGACGACTGGTCAGGACAAGCAAAAATGGCTGATGTAGCCTTCCCCGATGAGGCCGAAACCCGGGCACGCTGGGGCAATTTCGCCTGGACGGCGGAAAATGCCGCTCAGGCGACAAAGATCATTGCCCGCTATCCTGCGGGCCGCCAGCGTTCGGCGATCATGCCGTTGCTCGATCTCGCCCAGCGGCAGGTGGGGGCCGAGACGCAGACGCAGGGCTGGCTGCCCGTGCCGGTGATCGAATATGTCGCGGCACAGCTCGACATGCCGTTCATCCGCGCGCTCGAGGTCGCGACCTTCTATACCATGTACAATATGGCGCCGGTCGGCCGCTATCATGTGCAGGTGTGCGGGACGACGCCGTGCATGTTGCGCGGGTCGGATGACGTCATGGCGGCGTGCAAGAATAAGGGGCTGATCAAGGGCAAGACCACGCCCGACGGCCTGTTCACCCTGACCGAGGTCGAATGCATGGGCAATTGCTCGTCTGCGCCCATGGTCCAGATCAACGACGATAACTACGAGGATCTGGATTACGACCGCACCGTCGCCATTCTCGACGCGCTGGCCGCTGGCGACACGCCCAAGCCCGGCACGCAGGAGCCCGGCCGCCACACGGTCGAGCCGCTCGGCGGGCCCACGACACTCAAGGAAATGGTCTCCGGCAACCATGACTACCGGGGGGATTGGTGATGGCTCTCGCTGACAAAGACCGCATCTTCACCAACGTCTACGGCTACCAGGACTGGGGCCTGAAGGCTGCAAAGGCGCGCGGGGACTGGGACAAGACCGCCGAGCTGATGAAGCGCGGGCAGGACCAGATCATCGAGGATATCAAGGCTTCGGGCCTGCGCGGGCGCGGCGGGGCGGGTTTCCCGACCGGTCTCAAGTGGAGCTTCATGCCCAAGGCGCCGACGCCTGAGCGACCCAGCTTCCTCGTCATCAATGCCGACGAGTCGGAACCCGGCAGCTGCAAGGACCGCGAGATTATCCGTCATGATCCGCACAAGCTGATCGAAGGCGCGCTGATCGCCGGTTTCGCGATGCGTGCGCGCGCCGCCTATATCTACATCCGCGGCGAATACATCCGCGAGGCGGAAACGCTCTTCGCTGCCGTGCAACAGGCCTATGACGCAGGGTTGCTCGGCAAGAATGCAGCAAAGTCCGGCTATGATTTCGACGTCTTCGTCCATCGCGGCGCGGGCGCTTATATCTGCGGTGAAGAAACCGCGATGATCGAGAGCCTCGAGGGGAAAAAGGGGCAGCCGCGCCTGAAACCCCCGTTCCCGGCGGGCGCGGGCCTTTATGGCTGCCCGACCACAGTCAACAATGTCGAAAGCATCGCGGTCGTCCCGACGATCCTGCGCCGTGGCGCGACATGGTTCTCCTCTTTCGGGCGGGAGAATAACAAGGGCACAAAGCTCTTCCAGATCAGCGGCCATGTCGAAAAGCCGTGCGTGGTCGAGGAGGAGATGAGCATTTCCTTCCGCGAACTCATCGAAAAACATTGTGGTGGCGTCCGCGGTGGGTGGGACAATCTGCTCGCGGTCATCCCCGGCGGATCCTCGGTTCCGCTGGTTCCGGCGAGCGAGATCATCGACTGCCCGATGGACTTTGACGGGCTGAAGGCGGTCGGTTCGGGCCTCGGCACTGCCGCGATCATCGTCATGGACAAGTCGACCGATATTGTCCGCGCGATCAGCCGCATCAGCTATTTCTACAAGCATGAAAGCTGCGGCCAGTGCACGCCGTGCCGGGAGGGCACCGGCTGGATGTGGCGCGTGATGGAGCGGCTACGCGAAGGCAAGGCCGACATCAGCGAGATCGACACCCTTTATCAGGTGACCAAACAGGTCGAAGGCCACACTATCTGCGCGCTGGGCGATGCCGCGGCATGGCCGATCCAGGGCCTCATCCGCCATTTCCGCCCCGAACTCGAACGCCGCATCACCGAACGCAAAGGTGAGGGCGGTGCCATGCTTGAGGCTGCCGAATAATGCCAAAAGTCACAGTCGACGGCATCGAAGTAGAAGTCCCCGCCGGAGCCACCGTGCTCCAGGCGTGCGAGGCTGCGGGCAAGGAAATCCCGCGTTTCTGCTACCATGAGCGTCTGTCCATCGCCGGCAACTGCCGCATGTGCCTGGTCGAGGTGTCGCCCGGCCCACCCAAGCCGCAAGCGAGCTGTGCGCTGCCTGCCGCAGACAATCAGGTGATCCGCACCGATACGCAGATGGTCCGTCGTGCCCGCGAAGGCGTGATGGAATTTCTGCTGATCAACCACCCGCTGGATTGCCCGATTTGCGATCAGGGCGGCGAATGCGACCTGCAGGACCAGTCGGTTGCCTATGGCAAGGGTCATAGCCGCTATGACGAGAACAAGCGGGCTGTAACCGAGAAATATATGGGTCCCATCGTCAAGACGGTGATGACCCGATGCATTCACTGCACCCGTTGCGTCCGTTTCGCGGAGGAGGTTGCAGGCGTGGAGAGCATCGGCGCGATTTATCGCGGCGAGAATATGCAGATCACCTCCTACCTCGAGCAGGCGGTGAACAGCGAGCTTTCGGGCAATGTCGTCGATCTTTGCCCGGTCGGCGCGCTCACCTCCAAACCCTATGCGTTTGAGGCGCGCCCGTGGGAACTGTCCAAGACGCCCGGCATCGACGTCATGGATGCCGTCGGCACCAACATCCGCATCGATGTGCGCGGGCGGCAAGTGATGCGCGTGCTTCCGCGTATCAATGATGACGTCAATGAGGAATGGGCGCACGATAAGACCCGCCACCATATCGATGGCCTGATGGAGCGCCGCCTTGACCGTCCCTGGGTGCGCCGTGATGGCAAGCTCCAGTCAGCGACCTGGGCAGAGGCGTTTGAGGCAATCCGTGCCGTTAACGCCGGTTCTTCGGTTGCTGCCATCGCCGGCGATCTGGTTGATTGCGAGACGATGTTTGCTGCCAAGGCGCTGGTCAATGCGCTCGGTTCTACCATGCTCGAAGGGCGGCAGACCGGCCTCAGCTACGATGTGTCGAGCCTGTCTGCGGTCAATTTCAACACGACGATCGCACGCACCGAGGAAGCGGACGTCATTCTCCTCATCGGCACCAATCTCCGCTGGGAAGCGTCGCTGATCAACACGCGCGTCCGCAAGGCGGTGTGGCGCCGCCGGGCCAAGGTTTTCGCCATCGGTCAGGAAGTTGATCTTACCTACCGCGCCGAATGGCTGGGCAATGACGCGGCGCTGATCGCGAAATTGCCCAAGACCGTCACTGATGCCTTTGCCAAGGCAGAGCGGCCGATGGTCATTGTTGGCGGCGGTGCGCTTGCTGTGCCGGGTGCCCAGGCTGCGGCGCAAGCGCTGGTCAAGACGCTCAATCTCGTGCGTGATGACTGGAACGGGTTCAATGTGGTTCACATGGCTGCAGCGCGCATGGGCTCGCTGATGCTGGGTTATGCTCAGTCCGGTGGCATTGCCGACATCACTGCCGCCGCACCGAAACTTGCCTTCTTCCTCGGCGCGGACGAGGTCGATTTCGCCAAGTTCGACAAGAGCTTCAAGGTTTTCGTTGGGCATCATGGGGACAAGGGGGCGCACGCCGCTGACGTCATTCTCCCCGCGGCCGCATGGCCCGAAAAGGCCGGCACCTACGTCAATACGGAAGGCCGGGTGCAGGTTGCCGAACGCGCCGCATTCGCACCGGGTGACGCGCGCGAAGACTGGAGCATCTTCCGGGCGCTTGCCGACGTGCTCGGCGTCAACGTCGGTTTCGACAGCTTTGATGCCTGCCGTGCGTCGATGATTGCCGCCGTGCCCGCGCTGGGGCGTGAGGGCGAAATCGCAGACTATGGCTGGTCGCTGCCCAAGGGTGGCACGGCCAAGCCGTCTGGCCCGATCCCGTCGCCGGTCAAGGATTTCTACCTCACCAACGCCATCGCTCGCGCCAGCGCGACCATGCAGCGTTGCTCGGCCGAACTGCTGCACGGCGAAACCTTTGAGGAGGCCGCGGAGTGACCGGCTTGATTGAATGGTTCCAGGCTTGGGCTGATGCCAGTGCCATCGGCTGGCTGACGTGGAACCTCATCCTCATCCTGCTGATTGCGTTGCCGGTGATGCTGGCTGTCGCGCTCATCATTTATGCCGACCGCAAGATCTGGGCGGCTATGGCGCTGCGGCGGGGCCCCAATGTCGTCGGCCCGTTCGGCATTCTCCAGAGCTTTGCCGATGGTCTGAAGGTGTTTCTGCAGGAAACGATCATCCCGTCAGGCGCGAACAAAGGTCTTTTCCTGCTCGCACCGATCATCACATTTACCGTAGCGTTGCTGGCTTGGGCGGTGATCCCGTTCGATGTCGGCGTCGTCCTTGCGGACATAAATGTCGGCCTGCTTTACGTCCTCGCGATTAGCTCGCTCGGTGTCTACGGCGTCGTTATCGCTGGCTGGGCATCGAACTCAAAATACCCTTTTTTCAGTGCTTTGCGAGCGGCAGCTCAGATGATTAGTTATGAAGTCTCGATCGGCTTCATACTAATCTGCGTCGTATTGTGGGCTGGTACCTTCAACCTATCCGGCATTGTGGAGGGTCAACTCGGCCACGGCTTCGGCGTCGTCAATGCCTATGCCTTCAACCTGCTGCTGTTCCCGATGGCGGTGATGTTCCTCATCTCCTCGATGGCGGAAACCGCACGCGCGCCGTTCGACCTTACCGAGGCGGAAAGCGAGCTCGTTGCCGGGTACCAGACCGAATATAGCTCTATGGCCTTCGCGCTTTTCTGGCTCGGCGAATATGCCAACGTCATCCTGATGTGCGCGCTCAATGCCATCCTCTTCTGGGGAGGCTATCTCCCGCCACTCAACATCGATCTCATCCCCTGGTTCGACATTCCCGGCATCATCTGGCTGTTCGCTAAGATCCTCGTCTTCTTCTTCATCTTCAGCTGGGTGAAGGCGACCGTGCCGCGTTACCGCTATGACCAGTTGATGCGGCTGGGTTGGAAGGTGTTCCTGCCGATCAGCCTGCTCTGGGTTGCAGTCGTGTCCGGCTATCTCATGCTGACGAGGTACAGCGCATGAACCTCTCCCAAACCATCAAGGCCTTCACCCTTTGGGAATTCCTGAAGGCGCACATGCTGACGCTGAAGTATCTCTTCAAGCCGAAGGCGACGATCAACTATCCGTTCGAAAAGAACCCGCTTTCCCCTCGTTTCCGGGGTGAACATGCGCTGCGCCGTTATCCGAACGGCGAGGAACGCTGCATCGCGTGCAAGCTGTGCGAGGCGGTGTGCCCGGCGCAGGCAATCACCATCGAGGCCGAACCGCGCGAGGACGGCAGCCGCCGCACCACGCGCTATGATATTGACATGACCAAGTGCATCTACTGCGGTTTCTGTCAGGAAGCCTGCCCGGTTGATGCGATCGTAGAAGGGCCGAACTTCGAATTCGCTACGGAAACGCGCGAAGAACTGCTCTACGATAAGACCAAGCTGCTCGCCAATGGCGACCGGTGGGAACGCGCGATCGCCGCGAACCTTGCCGCCGATGCACCGTATCGGTAGGGGCCGCGCAGCATGATTCAGACCATCGCCTTCTACATGTTCGCTGTCGTGCTGATCACGTCGGGCGCGCTGACCATCCTGTCGCGCAACCCGGTGCACAGCGTGCTTTGGCTCATCCTCGCATTCTTCAACGCCGCGGGGCTGATGCTACTGCTGGGTGCCGAGTTCATCGCGATGCTGCTGGTCATCGTCTATGTCGGCGCGGTCGCGGTGCTGTTCCTGTTCGTCGTGATGATGCTCGACATCGACTTTGCAGAATTGCGTGCAGGTTTCGTGCGCTATTTGCCGGTCGGCGTGCTGCTTGCAGTGGTGCTCGCGGCACAACTCGTGTTCGCACTCGGTGCTTGGTACGTCGGTGGCGTGCAGCTCGCTGGCCGCCTCGCGCCGGTCGATCCCAGCGTCAGCAATATTCAAGCGGTGGGTGAGCTTCTCTACACTCGCTACGCCTTCCTGTTTGAAGCCGCCGGTATCATTCTGCTCGTCGCCATGATCGGCGCCATCGTGCTTACAAACCGTCCGCGCACCGGCGTTCGCCGTCAGGACGTCTCGGCGCAGAATGCCCGCCGACCCGAGGATGCAACACGGCTTGCCAAGCCCGGCGTGGGTGAGGGGGTCGAGCTGTGATCGGTATCGGCCATTACCTGACTGTCAGCGCGATCCTGTTCGTGCTCGGCGTGCTCGGTATCTTCATCAACCGCAAGAATATCATCATCATCCTGATGGCGATTGAACTGATCTTGCTCGCGGTGAACATCAACCTCGTCGCCTTCAGCGCCTACCTCGGCGATCTGGTGGGACAGGTGTTCGCCATGTTCGTGCTGACCGTCGCGGCGGGTGAAGCCGCAATCGGGCTCGCCATCCTTGTCATCTATTTCCGTGGCCGCGGCACTATCGCGGTCGACGATGCCAACCGCATGAAGGGCTGAGGGGAGCCAGCATGATCACTGCGATCGTCTTCCTGCCGCTTCTTGCGGCCATTGTCGCCGGCCTCGGGGGCCGCTGGATGGGGAATGTGCCCGCCAAGGTCATCACGACCGGCGCGCTGTTTGCATCCTGCGCCATGAGTTGGCCGATCTTTATCGGTTTCCTGAACGGCGACCTTACCTCGGATGTGGTGCCGGTGCTCGAATGGGTGCGATCGGGCGATCTGGCGTTTGACTGGTCGCTTCGGGTCGACGCGCTGACCGCCGTGATGCTCGTCGTCATCACAACCGTCTCGGCGCTCGTCCACCTCTACAGCTGGGGCTATATGGCCGAAGACCCCAGCCAGCCGCGCTTCTTTGCCTATTTGTCGCTGTTCACCTTCGCGATGTTGATGCTGGTGACGGCAGATAACCTCGTGCAAATGTTCTTCGGCTGGGAAGGCGTCGGTCTTGCCTCCTACCTGCTGATCGGATTCTGGTACCAGAAACCCAGCGCCAATGCCGCGGCGATCAAGGCGTTCGTCGTCAACCGCGTCGGTGACCTTGGCTTCATGCTTGGCATTTTCGGCACCTTCGTGGTGTTCGGCACCGTCTCGATCCCTGAAATCCTTGCGGCGGTTCCGGGCGCCGAAGGATCGACCATCGGCTTCCTCGGTATGCGTTTAGACACGCTGACCATTCTCTGCCTGCTGCTGTTCATCGGTGCGATGGGCAAATCGGCCCAGCTCGGCCTGCACACTTGGCTACCGGACGCGATGGAAGGGCCGACACCCGTTTCCGCTCTGATCCACGCCGCGACAATGGTGACGGCGGGCGTATTCATGGTGTCCCGCCTGTCGCCGATGTTCGAAGCCGCGCCAGTGGCGCTGGGCTTCGTCATTTTCATCGGTGCCGCAACCTGCTTTTTTGCTGCGACCATCGGCACGGTGCAGACAGATATCAAACGCGTCATCGCCTATTCGACCTGCAGCCAGCTAGGATACATGTTCTTCGCAGCGGGCGTCGGTGCCTATGGCGCGGCGATGTTTCACCTGTTCACGCACGCTTTCTTCAAGGCGCTGCTGTTCCTCGGCGCAGGTAGCGTGATCCACGCGATGCACCATGAACAGGACATGCGCTATTATGGCGGGCTCAGGAAACACATCCCGTTCACCTACTGGACGATGATTGCAGGCACTCTCGCGATCACCGGGGTTGGGATCATTGGGGTATTTGGTTTCGCCGGCTTCTATTCGAAGGACATGATCCTCGAGGCTGCCTACGCCAGCGGTCCCTATGGCCAGATGGCCTTCTTCGTCGGGGCATTCGCGGCGCTGCTCACCAGCTTCTACAGCTGGCGGCTCATCTTCCTGACGTTCCACGGTCAGCCGCGCTGGGCAGCATCCGAACATATCCAGCATGCGGTGCACGGTGACCATCATGATCATTCCGATCATGAGGATGCCGGCCACGCCCATTCGGATAGCCATGCGCACACAGGCGCACCGGTCACCGGAACGGCGGGCTATCACCCGCATGAAAGCCCGCTGGCCATGCTCATCCCGCTGGCAGTGCTCACGGTTGGTGCAGTGTTTGCCGGCTTCGTCTTCAAGACAGCCTTCGTCGATGCCGAGGGCGGGGCAGCGTTCTGGGCTGGTAGCATCGCGTTCGATGCGGGCCTTATGCACGCCGCACATGAAGTGCCGCTCTGGGTGAAGCTCACGCCGGCCGCCGTTATGCTGCTTGGCCTCTTCATTGCCTGGCGCAATTATATCCGTGATCCGGGAGCTCCCGCACGGATCGTGGCGCGCATCCCTGATCTTCACCAGTTCCTGCTGAGGAAATGGTATTTTGATGAGCTCTATGATCTCATCTTTATCCGTCCGTCCATGTGGTTCGGTCGCCTGTTCTGGAAGGGTGGGGATGAAGGTGCGATCGACCGGTTCGGGCCCAATGGCTCGGCCTGGGCGGTTTCGGGTGCCAGCATCCTCGCAGGGCGGCTCCAGTCGGGCTTCGTTTATTCCTATGCCTTCGTGATGCTGCTCGGTCTTGCCGGCCTCGTCACCTGGGCGATGGCGACCTTCTCATGAACCAGCTCGGCTTTCCCATTCTTTCGCTGATGATCGTGCTGCCGGTGGTGGCGGCCGTCGTTTGCCTCTACATCTCGGCTAATGCCGCGCGCTGGACTGCGTTGCTGACCACTTTGGTCAATTTCGGGCTTGGCTGCCTCTTGTGGGCAACGTTCGAGATCGGCGGGCCGCAATGGCAGTTCACAGAGCGGGTACAGGTGCTCGGCTGGTTCCACTGGGCGCTTGGCATCGATGGCATGGCGCTGATGCTGATTATGCTTTCGGTGTTTTTGATGCCGATTTGCATTGGCGCAAGCTGGCGCAGCATCACCGATCGGGTCGGGCTCTATATGGCCTGCTTCCTCGTTATGCTGGCGTTGATGATCGGCGTGTTCGCCGCACAGGACCTTATCCTGTTTTACATCTTCTTCGAAGCCGGCCTCATTCCGATGTATCTCATCATCGGTATCTGGGGCGGTGCGAACCGCATTTACGCCAGCTACAAATTCTTCCTCTACACGCTGCTTGGCTCGTTGCTGATGCTGGTTGCGATGATCTGGATGATCGGGACGACCAATACGGCCGATATCCCGACGCTGATGCAAACCGATTTCCCGGTGCAGGCGCAAACCTGGCTGTGGCTGGCCTTCTTCGCTTCCTTTGCGGTGAAGATGCCGATGTGGCCTGTGCACACCTGGCTGCCCGATGCGCATGTGCAGGCGCCGACCGCCGGTTCGGTGATCCTCGCCGGCGTGCTGCTGAAAATGGGTGGCTACGGTTTCCTGCGCTTCAGCCTGCCGATGTTCCCGGACGCTTCGGCCCAACTGATGTGGCTGGTTTTCGGCCTTTCCATGATCGCAGTAGTCTACACCAGCCTCGTCGCTCTGGTGCAGAGCGACATGAAGAAGCTGATCGCCTATTCCTCGGTCGCGCATATGGCGATCGTGACCGCCGGCCTGTTCGCTTTCAACCAGCAGGGGATCGAAGGCGCGCTGATCGTGATGCTCAGCCACGGACTCGTCTCGGGCGCGCTGTTCCTGTGTGTCGGCATCATTTACGACCGTCTGCACACGCGGGAAATTGCGCGATATGGCGGCCTTTCGAACAACATGCCGGCCTTCGCGCTGTTGTTTCTGCTGTTCACCATGGCTTCAATCGGCTTGCCGGGCACGTCCGGTTTCGTCGGCGAACTTCTGAGCCTGATCGGCGTCTATCGAATGTCGAGCTGGGTCGCATTAATCTGCGGCACCGGGATCATCCTCGGTGCGGGCTACATGCTGTGGCTCTACTGGCGCATCGCCTTTGGCGAGGCGGCGGGGGATGACACGCGGGCGATGCCCGATCTCGACAAGCGCGAATGGGCGCTGCTCGCCCCCATTGCTGCTGTGGTGCTGTGGATGGGCGTCTATCCGGAACCATTCCTCGCACCGATGCGCAAAGATGTAACTGCGCTGGTTGCCCGCCTCGCTCCGGCTGCGCCGGAAGGCGACGCTCAACTCGCTGCAGGAAGCCCGCGCGTACCCGCAGCCAATTCACCCGCGCATGGCGGGGAGAGCCCACAATGACTGCAAGCGATTTCATTCTCATCGCACCCGAACTGGTGCTCATCCTTGGCGGCCTTGCGTTGCTGCTCGTTGCCGCCTTTGCGGGTGACAAGGTGTCGGGCGTGGTCAATGCGCTGGCTGCGTTGGTCTTTGCGGGTGCGATCGTTGCGCTGACGATTACCGCCCAGCCCGGTGCTTGGGCGTTCAGCGGAACCGTCAGGATCGACAGCTTCTCGACCTACGCGAAATATCTCATTTTTGCCGCCGGCATTGTCATCCTCGCACTGGCGCCGCGCTTTTATGAGCGTGAAGGATATCGCAGCGAGTATCCCGTTCTGATCCTGTTCGCATCACTCGGCATGGCGATCATGGTCAGCGCGTCCGATCTGATGACCCTCTATATCGGTCTCGAGCTGCAAAGCTTGTCGGCATATGTCTTGGCGAGCTTTACCCGCACTGACAGCCGATCGAGCGAAGCCGGCCTCAAATATTTTGTGCTCGGGGCGCTCGCATCCGGGATGCTGCTCTACGGTATCTCGCTGCTCTACGGATTCACCGGCACCACCAGCTTTGACGGCATCGCTAATGCCTTTGGGCCGGAGCCCGGACTCGGTCTGCTGTTCGGTCTGGTGTTCGTGGTTTCGGGCCTTGCTTTCAAGATCAGCGCTGTGCCGTTCCATATGTGGACGCCGGATGTCTATGAAGGCGCGCCGACCCCAGTTACGGCGTTCTTTGCCAGCGCGCCCAAGGTGGCGGCGGTCGCGTTGCTCACCCGTCTGTGTGTCGAGGCGCTGCCGTTCGGTGCCCCCGCATGGCAGCAGATCATCGCCTTTATGGCCATCGCCTCGATGTTGCTCGGCGCCGTGGGCGCGATCGGGCAGCGCAACATCAAGCGCCTGTTGGCCTATTCCTCTATTGCCAACGTCGGGTTCATTCTGATTGGCCTCGCCGCGGCGGGGAATGAAGGTGCGCGGGAAGGCGCGGTGACCTCGGTCCTCTTCTACCTCACCGTCTATCTGGTGATGACGCTCGGCAGCTTCCTGGCTGTGCTCCAACTGCGCACCGCTGACGGCCGCATGGTAGAGGATATGGCAGGGCTCTCTGGGCTGTGGAAAACGCGTCCGGGCCTCGCCACGGCTATCGCCATCTTCATGTTCAGCCTGGCCGGGATCCCGCCCTTGTTCGGTTTCTGGCCTAAACTGCTCGTGTTCCAGGCAGCGGTTGATGCGAACATGCTTCCGCTCGCGGTGATCGGCGCTATCGCTTCCGTCATCGGTGCATTCTATTATCTTCGTATCATCAAGGTAATGTGGTTCGATGCGCCGGCGGAAGAGGCATTCCCGATCGAGGGCGGTGCGATGGAGCGTGGGTTGATCGCGGTTGCTGCGGCCTATGTCAGTGTTCTTGGTTTTGCGCTCATCGGTCCGCTCACTGCGGCATCGACCACTGCGGCGGCATCGATCCTCTGAGCTTGCAAGACATCCGCATCATCGCAGAGACCGGATCGACCAATGCCGATCTGGCCGATGCGGTTGCCCGCGCGGAGCCCCTCATGGAAGGGCACTGGCTGATTGCTCGGGCGCAAAGCGCCGGACGAGGTCGTCAGGGCCGCCAGTGGAAAAGTCCGACCGGCAACTTTCACGGATCTACGTTGGTGCGGCTGCATCCCGGGGATCCCTCGCCGCAGTCGCTCGCGCTTGTCGCCGCCATAGCCGTTCATGATGCCGTGCGGGTTGTGAGCAGCGGAAACGTCGTGCCCCAGATCAAGTGGCCCAACGACCTTCTCGTAGGTGGGGCAAAACTCGCCGGCATCCTGCTTGAACGCAGTGGCGATGTGGTGATCGCGGGTATAGGGGTGAACCTAGCACAGGCAGCCAATCTTCCCGACCGACGCACTGTGGCCCTCGGTGAGCTTGGTTACCCGATCGCGGTCGAAGCCTTTGCCGAGATCCTTGCCGAGTGTTTCGCTGTTGCCCTTCATACCTGGCGCGGTGAACCGCTCTCTACAACTGCCGCTGCCTGGTGTGCCCGCGCTCATCCTCGCGGCACGCTGCTCATCCTCACCGATGGCTCCGATGCCGGATTGACCGGCGCTTTCGACGGCCTAGAGGAAGATGGCAGCCTGCGTCTCCTGCTTGCTGACGGGCGCGTCCAGCGCATCGTCGCGGGCGAAGTTGCGCTCGCCGCCTCATAGGGAACCGCCCATGCTTCTTGCCATCGATGCCGGTAACACCAATGTGAAGTTTGCCTTGGTGGACAATGGCACCATTCGCACCCGGTGGCGCATTGCAACCGATCCCCGGCGGACTGCGGATGAATATGCCGTCTGGTTGCTCCAATTGCTGACGATTGAAGGGATAGCGCGAGAAGCTGTCAGCGACGTTGTCATTGCCACGGTGGTCCCGCGCGCCACGCACAATCTGGTTGTTTTGGCGGAGAAGTATTTCGGTCGTACACCGCTGATTGCAGGGCAGGGCGATCTCAACTGGGGGATAGCCCTGGATGTGGCGGAACCGCACGCCGTCGGCGCTGACAGGGCTGTGAATGCCATAGCCGCGCACAGTCTAGCCGAAGGCGATCTGGTAATGATCAGCTTTGGCACCGCCACGACTTTTGACCACATCGACTATCGCGGTGCTTACAAGGGCGGCATCATCGCGCCCGGTCTCAACCTCTCGCTTGATGCCCTGGTGGCTGCAGCAGCCAAGCTGCCCCGCATTGCCATCGACGTTCCGAAGGATGCGAGCGTCATCGGCCGTACCACTGAGAGCCAGATGCTGATCGGCATTTACTGGGGCTATGTGGCGATGGTTGAAGGGTTGATCGCCAAGATGAAGACGGAAATAGGTCGTCCGGCCAAGGTCGTCGCGACCGGCGGTCTCGCGGTCATGTTTCAGAGCCACGAACATCTGTTCGACGTTGTAGAACCTGACCTCACATTGAAAGGCATTGCCTTGCTATACGCTCGGTCGCGCAAGGGCGCGGCATGACCCCCGGAAAGGAACTGCTCTATCTCTCGCTCGGCGGGTCGGGTGAGATAGGGATGAATCTCAACCTTTATGGCTGCGACGGTCAGTGGCTGATTGTCGACATGGGTGTCACTTTTGGCAACGCTGACTATCCGGGCATCGATATCATCATGCCCGACACCGCCTTCATCGAAGAGCGGCGCAGAGATCTGGCGGGCATCCTCCTTACGCATGCACACGAAGACCATATCGGCGCCGTCGCCTATCTCGCCGCCGATCTGGACGTACCCGTCTATGCCAACCGCTTCACAGCTGGCCTTGTCGCTCGCAAACTTGCGGAAGAGGGGCTTGAGAAACAGGTTCGGCTGGAAATCGTGGCCAATGACGCGCGCTTTAAGCTTGGGCCCTTTGCCATCCGGATGATCCCGCTTGCTCATTCGATCCCCGACATGTGTGCCGCGGTAATCGACACACCCTACGGCCGTATCTTCCATACCGGTGACTGGAAGCTTGATGCCGACCCCGAACTCGGCGTTCCCGATGCCGAGGACTGTGTGCGTCCGGTGGGTGATGAAGGTGTGCTCGCACTCGTCTGCGATTCGACCAATGTCTTCAATCCCGAACCGTCGGGCAGCGAAGGGGGCGTGCGTGATGGGCTGCTGCAGGTCGTCAAGGAAGCAACCGGGCGTGTTATCGTAACCACTTTTGCCAGCAATGCCGCACGTCTTGCCACATTGGGTGAAGTCGCGCGTAAGAGCGGGCGGACGCTTGCTGTTGCAGGGCGGTCTCTTGACCGGATCATCGAGGTTGCCAGGACCTGCGGTTATCTGAAGGATTTTCCCGAAACGGTGGATTGGGACACGGCCATGCGCATGCCGCGTGACCGTGTGATGATCATCGCGACTGGCGGGCAGGGTGAACCGCGCGCTGCACTCGCCCGAATTGCCGAGGGCAATCACCCGATCAAGCTCGAACGCGGCGACCGAGTTGTCTATTCCTCGAAACAGATCCCGGGGAATGAACTCGCGATTGGCCGCATTATGAACATGCTTGCCGAACGCGGCATTGAGACGGTCACTGAAAAGCAGGCACATATCCACGTGTCGGGCCATCCCGGCCGTCCCGAACTCGCTGCTATGTATGACTGGGTGCGCCCGCGTATCATCATCCCCGTCCATGGCGAGATGCGCCACATGCTCGAACAGGCACGCTTCGCCAAAAGCTGCGGCATCCCTGAAGCTGTCGTCCAAAAGAACGGCCAGCTGGTTCGCCTGGCACCAGGTGAGCCCGCAATCATTGATCATGTCCGTGCAGGGCGCTTGATCCTCGATGGGGACATGATTACCCCGGCGGACGGATCGGCGATCAACGAACGCCGTCGCCTGGCACAGACCGGCCATGTTGTGGTCGCGCTGCGTAAGGGTGAGGCCGATGTCGTCGCGCGGGGTTTGCCGATCGAAGCAGAAGATATGGGTGCTTTCGTTGCTGAGGCGGGCGCTGCGGCAGAGAGTGCAGCGCGCTCCACGCCCAAGCCTGCTGACAAGCATCGTGAGGCGATACGCCTCGCAGTGCGCCGCTGCGCCACAGAATGGACCGGCAAAAAGCCGCTGGTCGACGTCCTCTTGTTCGGAGAAGCATAAGAAAATGACTTGGCCATCAGCGATCGCCATTTATTTCATCATGTGGTTCCTGTGCCTGTTCATCGTGTTGCCCTTTTATGCACGTGATGCGACGGGCGGGGACAGCGAGCATGTTCCCGGACAGGCCGAAAGTGCGCCGGCGACCTTCCCATTTTGGCGGGTATTCGGGCGGGTAACGATCGTGACCGCTGTGACGTTCAGCCTCTATTATGCCAACTATGTGAACGGCTGGATCATGCCGCAGGATATCAACCTGTTTGGGACTCCGCCGCCGCGGAGTTGATCGGCGCGAGGAACACCGGTTGCGGCCATCCGACAGAGTTATCGACGCCGAGCTCCACGCCAAATCCGTCGGCAATGATTGCTGGCGTTACGACCTCGCGCGGGGTCCCGTCGGCCATGACCTTGCCCTGACGCATCATTATGATTCTGTGGGCAAAGCGGGCAGCCAGCCCGACATCATGCAGCACGACGACAATCGTGCGCCCTTGCCGGACAGCAAGATCGGCAAGCATTTCCATCGTGTTGAGCCGGTGACGCGGGTCTAGCGCTGCCAAAGGCTCGTCCACGAGCATCACGGGCGTGGCGGCAGCAAGGGCGCGAGCCAGATGCATCCGTGCGAGTTCGCCACCGGACAAGCTCGTGGTGGAACGATCGGCCAGTTCGGCCAGATCGCAGGCCAGCAGCGCATCATCCACTGCGCGCGTGTCGGCCTCTCCCAGCCTGTGCGGCGTCCCGCCATGGGCGAAGCGGCCGAGGGCTACGGCATCCCGGACTGTGACCGGCAAAGCAGAGGGTAAGGCCTGCGGTAACCAGCCGATGGAGCGCGCGCGTTCGACCGGACGCATCGCGGATATGTCGCGCCCGTCCAGCAGCGCCTGACCAGTGTCGAGTTTCTGATAACCGGACAGGACGCGCAGCAGGGTCGATTTCCCTGCGCCATTCTCTCCGATAATGGCAGCAAGCTTGGCCGGTGCGAATGCGATGGTGACATCCTCAAGCAGCCGCTTTGGTCCGACGCTGACGGTCAGATTGTTGGCGCTAAGTTCAGCCATGGCGAATTGTTCCGTGCTTCAACGCGATGAGAAGGAACAGCGGCGCTCCGACGAGTGCCGCGAGTGTCCCTAGATGCAGTTCATTGCCCCACGGCCAGACACGGATAATTATGTCACCCACGACTAGTAGGAGTGCACCCGCCAGCGCGGCAGGGAGCAGGGTTCGACCGGCATCATGGCCAACGAAGGCGCGCACCATGTGCGGCGCAACCAGTCCAACAAAGCCGATCATTCCGGCCAATGCCACAGCGCCGCCGGTGGCAAGGCCGGTGCCTAGTACCACCACAGTTCGTACACGCATTAGATCCACGCCCAGCGCGTGCGCGCTTTCTTCACCCAGCACCAGCAGCCCCAGCGGTCGCTGCACGCTCAGCAGAAGGGCGCACCCAGCAAGAATGAAGGGCAGGGCAATGGCAATGTCGTCTGTGTCGCGGTTTGCAACCGATCCGGCCGTCCAGTTGATCAGGTCGGACAGCGAAAAGGGATTGGGCGCAAGATTGACGAACAGCGCCATCAGCGCGCCGGCAAAGGCGCTCAGCGCGATGCCGATCAGGATCAACGTCGCTATCCCGCGCGTCCGCAATCCGGCCAGTGTCAGGAACGCCGTTGCCATCAATGCGCCCCCAAGGGATGCAATAGGGACGGCCCATGCCGCCAATGGGGCTATACCGAAATAGATGACAGCCGTTGCGGCTGTCGCTGCGGACGCGCTGACGCCCATTACCCCGGGCTCGGCAAGCGGATTGCGCAATAGGCCCTGCATTGCCGCGCCGCTTATCCCTAGCGCCGCCCCGGCAATCGCCGCTGCCAGCGTGCGTGGCAGGCGGATATCAAACAGGATGGTGGCTATGGCAGGGTCGCCATGCTCGCCCAGAAGCCGTGCCAGACCTGCCGGTGGCAGCAGAACCGGCCCGATGGCGATCGAAGCAAGGCAGGCAATCAGTAGCCAGGCTGTCAGCCACAGGATAACATTGCCCCTCACAGACTGTCCTTTCGCGCTGTCGCTATGCGCTGCAGTGCGTGACCTACTCGCCAATTGCCACAGGCCAACTCGCTTCCTGAAACTGTGACCTGCGGCACATCCCGAACCGCCTCGGCCAGCGCACGATGCTCGGCCGATGACCAGCGGTCCTGTCGGTGGTTTGGACTTTCAAAGAATGCGCGAACAATAATGTCAGGCTTGGTTCTGGTCAGCTGCTCGAGCGGCAGGCGGTGCCAGCCGGGCTGTGTCTCGACGCTTGTATATCCGGCTAATGCAAGCAGATCGGCGATCAGAGATCCCGGTCCTGTCGTGACATCGCCCGGAGTTACATAAAGTGCTTTTGCTGGAGCCCCTCTGGCGCTGAGCTGTCTCGCTTCGGTCAAGGTCTCCTGCAATTCCCGCCGGAGCGTGGTTGCCCGTTGTTCGGCATCTAGTGCCCTACCCGCCTCTGCCAGAGAGGCATCGATATCGGCAAAGCTTGCTGCATAGGGCAGGGTGAACACCCGCACCCCAGCACTCTCCATCGCTTCGGCAAAGCGCGGTCCGCCGCCATAGCTTCGGACGACCAGCGTTGGGCGAAGCGCCAGCACAGCTTCAATTTCGGGCCGGACTCGCGGTATGCCTCCAACCCGTTTCAGAGAAAAGTCGGGATCGCTGGCAACATCCTTGGAAACCGCTGCGATACGATTGGTTTGAACCATCCCCAGCAGCATTTGATCGGCGCAATAATCGATGCTGACGATGCGCTCGCCGTCGTCAACCGCAGGCGGCAGCGGGGCGCAGGCCTGTAGAGCTACTGCGGAGATGATGGCAGCGACACCCCTCACAGCCGCGCTCTCACCCCGATGCTCGCAGTGCGGCCATAGGTGCCATATCCCGAGACTGTCTCGTACCGTGCATCGAACAGATTCTCGATCCGCCCGAACATCTCGATGCGCTCGCTCAACACCACATGTCCGCGCATCATCGCCACGGCATGACCATCGATCCGCACCCTGTTCCCCGCATCGTCGAAGCTGTCGCCCATAACCTGCACGGTCGCCCCCAGTCCGAAACCGCGGCTCCGATAGTCGATCCCCGCCGATCCGCTGTGCACTGGTCGGCGTGCAAGCCGATTGCCGCGTGTCGGCTGGCCGATGCTCCGGTCCCGCGTTGCGACATACGCATAGCCCGCGTTCACGCTCCAGCCGGGAGCCGGCCAAAGCGTCACTTCTATCTCTCCTCCTTCGGCGCGGGCGCGATCGACATTGGCATAGGTCCCGAACGGGCGCGTGCCGCCACCGCATATGGTCGGCGCACCAGATCCGGTGCACGATACAAAATCGATCAGGTTACGGCTGTCGCGGTGGAAAAGGCTTGCTTCAACCCGGACGCCGACAGGGGCCCCACCCGCCCGTCGTTCGCTGTGACGTATGACGAATCCGACGTCCCAGCCTCGGCTTTCCTCTGGTCTCAACAGCGGGTTGCCGAACCCCGTAGGTGTAGGGGACAGTTGGAACAGAGTGGGAGCCTTGTAGCCTTCGCTATAGCCTCCGCGCAGCGCGAGCATCGGCAACAGCTCGTAAAGCGCGTGTGCCGACAGGCTGGTGTGACTGCCGAACCTGCGATGATCGTCCAGCCGCACCCCCGCACCGATGCGAAGGCCATTCAACGGGCGAAGGTTGACGTGCGAAAATGCCCCGTTGGTGGCAGTGCTACCCCGGTCTGCTGAAAAGGCGCTGCCGGTTGCTGATCGGCTCCATTCCCGGTCGATGCCGATAATCGCGCTGACCGGGTCGGAATTTCCATTGTACTGCCCCTGCCAACTCAGGCGCTCGCTGCGACCGCGTGCGGTGAAGGTCGGCTGTATCCCGCGAGCCGGATTAAATGTGTCGCGGTTGATGTCCGCCGCGCCCAGCGAGAGGCTTTGGATGACAGCGCCCCACCGATGCTCGATCCGCGTCGAGGCATAGGTCTCCTGAACCGTCTGAAACTCCGCCGTATCCGCGAACGCGAAAGTCGGCGGTGCAAATCCGTCCAGCTCCAGCCGGCTGTTGGCATGGATGAGGCTTGCCGAAACGCTCAGCCCGTCCGCAATTTCGGCGCTTGCACGGGCATGGCCGCGATACTGCCGGAACCCGTCGGTCTCCGTGCCAGCTTGCGCAGCCGAAATGCCTTCGCTGTCAAACCAGCCGCCACTGACGCTCAGCGCGATCGGGCCAATGTCCAATCCGTAACGCCCATCAATTCGCTTTGTATTGTGGCTGCCATAATCGGCGCTCAGCCCATTCGGACCGCCGGTTTCGATCAACACCACGCCGCCGATAGCGTCGCTGCCCCACACGACGCTGTTTGCTCCGCGCAGCACGTCGACGCGTGCAATCCCGCCGTAAAGAAGGCTGCCAAAATCAAACCCGCCGCCCGGTGCCGTTGGGTCGCTCACCCGCACCCCGTCGATCACCACCAGCGTCTGAGCTGCATCCGCACCGCGAATGCGCAGCCCGGTGAACCCACCGACCGGTCCGTTGCGTGTCACCGTGATGCCAGGCTTAAGCGCTAGCGTGTCGGCTAACGAAGGCAGCTGTATTCTCTCCAGATCGTCGGCAGACACTGTCGCCACGCTGGCGGGTAACTGGATACGCGGCTGCGGCGTACCGGACACAATGATGGTGTCGTCACGCCGTTCCGACCAGATCAGCGGCTCGTCCGGGTTGGTCACTATATCCTGCGCCATTACGGGCGCACTAAGCCAGGCGGCAGACACAGTAAGGGTAAGGTTCAGTCGCGATATCGGGGTCAAATCATCCTCCATGACAGCACACACTTGCCGTCATGCGAGGGAAAGTCCCCACGTCCGCATCGGTACACCCCGCCCGCACGGAATACGGCGACACGGGGCAGGTCTCCTGGCTCGCCGGGTCACCAGTTCGGGCCACCTTCGCAGGGCCTTTCGGCACCACTGGTATAACGGCCGTCACCTCGCCGGTCACAGTTGCGGGGGCAGCGCCGGATTTATCACCGGCTTCCCTTTCACGCTGCCCGTTAAGGGCAGACCCTGCGTCACAACAATGATGCTACATCTGCTAGTGTCTGTTGGCAAGTCGCCCGGATTTTGAGGCGGAAAGGGGTGAGAGGGAAAAACCAAGGCGCCGTCATGGACATAACCCGCCCCTATCTGATTTTTGATGGTCCGCTTGGAGCGCTATTGGCGTTTGCACCGATCCTGAGACCGCAGACGGGATATATTGGTTGCTTTTTGAGCCAGTGGTTAGGCTTGGACCGGCAGGCAACGAAACAGAACCATCACATTTGTGATACTTGTCGGGCGGGCGTTGCGCAGTCCGGCCGCTATTTTACACTCATCCCCAATTCGCCCGACATAGAGCGGGGCATCAGGGGAGAGCATGATGCAACGAACAAAGGTGAAATCCGCGTCCCGGACGCTGGAGGTCCTCGAATTCTTCATGGAAGAACGCAGGCCGCTCCGGCTCAATGAGATATATAAGGCGCTGGGCTATCCGCAATCTAGTGCGGCCAACCTGCTCAAGTCGATGGTCCTTATGGGCTACCTCAACTACAATCGCTCTAACATGACATATCTGCCGACAATGCGGGTATCGGCGCTCGGCAGCTGGCTGCCCAATGTCATCTACCGAGAAGGCGGGCTGGTCAGTTTGGTGGATGATATCCAGAGCCGGACTGATGAGACCGTTGGGCTGGTCGCGCAAAATGATCTCTACATTCAGTATATCATTCTCAAGACGCCGGGCCATGAGTTCAAGATGGCACCAAGCGAAGGCACCATGCGGCTGATGGTGGATTCGTCATCGGGCCTCGCCCTGATGAGTCGGATGAGCCAGCGCGAGATTGACAAGATTTATCGCTATTCGCGCCACTACGGTCTCGGCAGTGATACCTTGCCGTCATTCGAAGATTTGATGCGTGAGGTGCGCTGGACACGCCAAGTCGGCCACGCTTATGTGCCCAACCGGCCGACTCCGGAAGTCTCTTCGATCGCGATGCCGCTAGGGGAGAGCCTTTTCGGCATTCCGCTGGCGATCGGTGTGGGCGGTATGGCCGACCGGATCAGTCGCGCGAAGCAGGATATTCTTGACGTGATGAACGACGCGATTGCGGAGTTCAAGGAGCGCCAGCAAGCGCAAGATCTAGCTGAGCACGACGCATTTTTGACTGCCGCCTGAGGGCCTTTTCGCGGATTACCTCTTCCGCAGCAACAAGATCTCATCCTGCTTCAGCCATCTCCCTGCTGAAGCTGAGCGTGGGATAGCCTGCCTGAGTCACGGCGTTGCACGCCTCATTGTAGCGGAAGAAGCCCCCCGTATACATAATCAGGCCCCGCGGCTTACCTTCGATATTGGTCCCTGTGTACCAAGTGTTTGCCTTGGACACGAGGGTGAGTTGGGCCAGCGCAAAGACTTGCTCCATCCATGCATCTTCGGCCTCCAATGTCGGCTCAGCGCTGCGGATTGAGTGGCTTCGCATATGGGTGATGAGATCGCAGATCCAGTTCACATTCTGCTCGTCGAGGGTGATGATGTTGGCCAACGCCGCTGGGCCATTGGGACCGCAAACCATGAACAGATTTGGGAAGCCCTGCATCATCAGTCCGAGGTAAGAGCGCGCGCCACCCGCCCATTTGCTGCGGACGGTGTAGCCATCGCGTCCCTGGACTTCGAAAGCCATCAGTGCACCCGACAGGCTGTCATAGCCGGTGGCTAGGATCAGGGTATCGAGTTCCACTTCCCCGGCGGTGGTTTGAATTCCCTTTTCCGTAACCCGCTCGATGGGGTGTTCGAGGCAGTCCTGCAAATGCACATGCGGCAGGTTGAAGCTCTCATAATAGTTGGTGTCGAGGCAAGGCCGTCGGGCAAAGATGGGATAGCCGCGGGGCTTAAGTTTCTCGGCGAGTACCGGGTCCTTCACTGTTTCGCTGATTTTCCCGCGCACGAACTCGGCTACATGCTCGTTGGCTTCAGGATTGATAAGAAGGTCGGAGAACAGGCCCAGAAAATCTAGGCCGCCGCGGGCCCAGCCATCCTCCATCACCCGCTGGCGTTGGGTAGGGGTTATCGAAAAGAACGGGCGCGAGGTTACGGGGCGGACGCCACCCAGATGGCTGGCGCGAGCAACCGCACGGATTGCGGGGTAGTTGCGTTTCAACTCAGCGACATATTCGGGGTCGAGCTTGGTGTTGCGCATCGGCATTGTAAAGCTCGGCGTGCGCTGGAACACATGCAGCTCGGCTGCCTGCTCGGCCACCACTGGCACGATCTGAATGCCCGATGATCCGGTTCCAACCAGACCCACCCGCTTTCCAGCAAAGCTGACAGGAGTGTGCGGCCATTTCGCGGCGCGCAACAGCTCTCCTTTGAAATCGGTTAGACCCGGAAACTCGGGATCTTTGGGCACGGACAGCGGCCCGGTAGCCATGATGCAATAGGTGGCTTCGATCCGCTGGCCGCGGTTGGTGGTGGCGATCCACTTCGCTGCAGCCTCGTCCCAAGTTGCGCTTTCGACTCGGGTTTCGAACAGAAAATCCTTACGCAGATCGAGTTTATCGGCGACGAAATTGGCATAGGCGAGGATTTCGGGTTGAGCTGCAAACTGCTCGCTCCAGGTCCATTCCTGCTGGATCTCGTCCGAGAAACCGTAGCTATAATCGACACACATCAGGTCGCATCGAGCGCCGGGATATCGGTTCCAGTACCAAACCCCGCCGACATTATCGCCAGCTTCTACCCCGATTACAGAAAGCCCCATGCCGCGCAGACGGTAAAGCGCATACATCCCGCCAAATCCTGCGCCGACAACTAGGGCGTCGACTGTCAGCGAAGCCGACGAGTTAGAGGGCTGTGTCATGCTTGTCATGAGATCGGTTCCGGGCTTCCAGGCGGGAGACTTAGTGGAAGGGCAGGGGCCGCCGGAGAGACAGCGGCCCCTGACCGGTGCGGGTCAGTAACGGAAGATGACTTCCGCCCCAAGCACCCGACCCTTGTTGATGGAAGAGAAGGTCGATCCGGCGAAGAACGGCAGCGGCGAAACGTTCCCCTCGGTCTGGTCGTTGAGCAGGTTCAGACCGTAGATCGAGAACTTCCAACGCCGATCAGCCGTTTCAATCGCCATGTTGGCGTCGACCATGTTGGCAGAGCTCAGCAGGCCTGTGTTGGCATCATTCGACCAAGCGGCATCGCGGTGAGCGTAAGACAGTCGCGCGGTCACTTCCGAGCCGCCGCTGGTGTCATGGGCAAAATTGATGCTGCCGCCATAGGTCCATGGCGCCAGTCGCGGCGGGACCAGGGCAAAGTCGCGGGCGTTGATCACGCGATCGCCGGACAGATCGAAGAAGATCGCCTGATAATCGGCATCGGTGTAGCCTAGCTGACCATTGATCGTCAGATGATCACCGATCCGCAGCACCGCCTCGGCTTCGATCCCCTGCAAGCGCACGTCTGCCGAGTTGCGGATCACCTGCGTGGTGCCAAGCGGCAGCACGGGAAGGATGATCTCGCGCTGGAGGCCGAGCACAGTATTGTGGAAAGCGGCGACATTCAGGCGGAGCAGGTCGCCGAAATCATGCTTCACGCCGATTTCCCACGAATTCTGCTTTTCGGCATCGAAGGGTCCAGGGGCTTCCGCGGGATTGCCGTTGCGGAAGTTGTAGCCACCACTACGGAAGCCGCGCGCGAAATAGGCATAGACTAGAGTATCAGAGGTCGGTTCCCATTGCGCGCCAATCCGGAACGTCGGATCCTGCCAGCTTTCTTCATCCTGAAAACCATAGCTGCTGCATGTCCGTGTAACCACCGGGTCGCACAAGTTGCCTTGCAGGTTCTGGACATCGACCTTCTTTTCTTCCCATGAATAGCGCAGCCCACCGCTGAGGGTGAGGGTGTCGGTTACCCGCCAATCGGTCGAGAAGAACACGCCCGCAGTGTTCTGGTCTTGCCGCCCGCCACCGGAAATGCGCAGCGCGCCGCCTGCCAGCCTTCGCAGTTCGATATAGTCGATATGCTGGTTGAAGTAATAGACCCCGGCCGTCACATCGATTGCGCCGAAGGTTCCGGCATAGCGCAGTTCGTTGCTCCATTGATCCTGCCGGGTCAGCGTATCGGCATGAAAAGTGAAGTTGGGCGAGGAATCAATGTCGCTCGCAACAAACGCGCTAAAATCGCGATAGGCGAGGATATTGGTGATTCTGCCATCACCGAACCCGGTATCGATGTTGAGTTCCAGCGTGGCTTGGTTCCAGTCGTTCCGGGTGACGCCTTCTTCATTGACGCTGATGTCGAAGCTTTCGCGCCGGAAAAGCCCGAAGTTGCTGACAACCGCGCCGTCCCCGCGCACGCGCCCGCGCTCATATCGGCCGATGAGCTGCACCGTGTCTGTGGGGGTAAAGTTGAGCGCGCCTCGCAAAATGAGCGTTTCGGCCGCGCCGAAGTTCTCATTGCCGTTGAACTGGTTGGTGAACCAGCCCTGATCGTCGTTGTAATAGACCGCGATCTTGGCTGCGAGCCTATCCTCAATCAGCGGGCCGGAAATGACCGCACTGGTGATGGTGTTGAGACCGGTCTCCAGCGCGACGCGGCCTTCGATCCTGAGCTCGTCAGTGGGGGTGGATGTACGCACCACAACCGCACCGCCGGTGACATTACGACCGAACAGCAGTCCCTGCGGACCGCGAAGGACCTCGACGCCCTCGAGATCGAAGGTGTCGAACAAGATACCCGCGCTGATGCCCATATAGACCCCGTCGACAAAAACGCCGACAGTCGGATCGATCGAAGGGATTGAGGAATTGATGCCAAGCCCGCGGACCGAGAAGTTCGCAAAGCCGGGCGCTGTGCCGACGTCATCCAGCTGGACGTTGGGAACGCTGAAACCGAGATTGTCGAGCGTCCGCACGTGCTGATCTTCCAGCTGATCGGCGCCAAAAGCTGTTACGGCGATGGGAACGGATTGCACATTCTCAGCATCGGCCCGTTTGGTGGCGGTCACCACGATATCGCCGAATGCCGAGTCTTCGTCATTCTCGCTCTGGTCTTGCGCGATCGCGCTGGTGCCGGCTGACAGCGCCAGCAGGCTTGCTCCTGTTGCGGCTATCGCGCGCAAATGCATTTTCCTGATCATCTCCAACCCCTTTTTCGTTTCATTTTTGGCTGCCGGAAGCAGGGTGCACGATCGCACTCGGGCAAACGCGCCCGTTTCCAGCTTTTCGACAATCTTATGACACTCCATCCGACGGTGCTTCATCGCGCCAGCACGGCCATTTCGGCAACGCACTGGGCTGGTGGCTCACCGAAAATCATACTGACGATTTGCGCGCTAACGCTGCAGCGTATGACCAATGCCGCCATCGACCGCGATCGACTGACCGGTCACGAAGGCAGAACGCGACCCCGCCAACCAGAGGGCCGTCTGCGCAATGTCCTCGACTTCACCAAGCCGTCCGAGCGGCGTTTGGTTTACTCGGCGGTGGAACTGGTCGGGGGTAAGGATCGCTTTGACGCCCTCTGTGGCGACCGTCGAAGGGGCAATTGCATTAACGCGGATCGAGCGCGGCCCGAGTTCCACCGAAGCGGAGCGGGTCAGGCCGTCGACGCCCGCCTTGACCGCTGCGTAGAGAAGCGCACCAGCACTTCCAAGCCGACCAGCCATCGAACCGATGTTGACGATCGCCCCACCGCCTTGCGGAAAATGGGGAATAGCGGCCTGGATTCCCCAAACAATCCCGCCAAGCCCGACGCCAACCATGCGGTTGAAGATGTCGGGTGTAATGTCCGGGATCAGGTCATAGCTGTTCCACATCGCATTGTTCACCAGCACGTCGATTTGGCCGAGCTGTGCTGCCGCTCCATCGATCACTTCGGTGATCGCCGCGCGGTCCGAGACATCGGCACCCAACCCTATGGCGCCATGACCTATCTCGGCGGCGGCAGCCTCCGCCCAGTGCGGCTTGAGATCGATCAGCACGACCCGTGCGCCCTCCGCGGCGTAGAGGGTAGCAATGGCTTTGCCCAATCCACGGGATGCACCGGTGACAATGGCAACCTTGCCTGCCAACTCCCCGCCAGTTTCTGAAACCATGAACTGATCCTCCCTTTGTCAGCCTCTTAGCTGACGCGAGAGCAATCATAGCGGGGTTGGGCAGGGCCACATGTGATTATCCTCAGCGTGATTAGCGCAAGATCGAAAGCAGGACTTTTGACCTCAGTGGCCGCTTGCGGGAGGCTGCCAGGCCTCGGGATAGTAGTTTCGGGAGAGTGTTTTGAAGACCAGAAGCCAGCAGCCCGGCTCACGCCTTGTTCTCGTTACAGGCGCGGCACGTGGTATCGGACTTGCCTGCGCATGTCGTTTTGCTGCGGTTGGAGACCGTGTAGTGTTAGCGGATGTCGATGCCGTGGCCTGTGCCGAGGCAGCGGCTTCACTCGGCCCGCAGCACCTCTCGCTGACGCTCGATGTTGCTAATGAGCACGCGGTTGAAGTCGCTCTTGCTGACTTGCACACGCAACATGGCGGGTTTGATATCGTCATTAATAATGCCGGCGTGGTCGACCGCTTTGCTCGCCCGCTGCTCGATGTGCCGATAGAAGATATCGACCGCCTTGTGGGCATCAATCTGGATGGTCCCTATCTCGTTGCTCGCGCGGCGCTGCGGACGATTCTTGCGGATCGGGAGGGGGCGAGTATTGTCAACATTGCGTCGGGTGCGGCGCTCAGGGCTTTGCCGGGGCGCGCAGCGTATAGCATGACGAAGGCGGGTGTGATCGGCTTGACGCGCGCCCTGGCGAGCGAATTTGGGTCGCAGGGCGTTGCCATCAATGCGGTTCTGCCGGGCTATATCGACACAGAAATTCTGTTGGCACTGGAACGAGAAGGCAGATTTGATCGCGCCGCAGTCGCTGGCGCTGTGCCGATGGGGCGGTTGGGGCGAGCCGAAGAAGTCGCCGAGGCGGTCTATTACCTCGCGCAGGGCGGCTATCATTGCGGCAGCTTGCTCTCAGTCGATGGCGGAGTTGACGCCTTTGGAGGTTCCAGCAGAGCCTCTGCGTCGGTGATGCCGTATCGTCCGGTGCGTAAGGGCGATGTCGCCTGCGTAACCGGAGGCGCGAGCGGGATTGGCGCAGCGGTAGCGGCGCGGCTCGCCATGCAGGGGTGGCAGGTAGCGATCATCGACTGCGCTGCTGCAAGCACGTCACCCTACCCAACATGGCAGGCGGATATCGCCAGTGAAGCTGCGGTGGCCGTCGCGATGGAAGATATCGCCCGAACGCTCGGCCCGGTGACCGTTCTGGTGAACAATGCCGGGATTGTGGAGCCAATGGCAAGGACGCCGCAGCAGGACTTTGGTGACTTCAGGCGTACCATTGATGTCAATCTCAAGGGCACCATCCACGCATCGCGCGCTGCAGCCCGGCAGATGATCGGCGCTGGCGGCGGGGCCATTATCAACCTGGCTTCAATCGCCGGGATGCTCGGCCTGCCTGCGCGCAATGCCTATTGCGCGTCCAAATCAGCATTGATGATGTTGACGCGCAGCCTCGCGTGCGAATGGGGAGCCCATGGGATCAGAGTGAACGCAGTCGCACCCGGATACATCGTTACGCCGGCTGTGGAGGCGCTGATTGCGTCGGGAGACCGCGACATGGCGGCGATCACGGCACGCATTCCGATGGGGCGAATGGGGCGGCCTGCTGAAGTGGCCCATGCTATCGCCTTTCTCGCGTCCGATGCGGCCTCTTATGTCACCGGTACTACCCTGCAGGTTGATGGCGGTTATCTCGCCAGCGGGCATCCACCGGGTGCGCCTTTGCCTTAGCATTGGGCTCTGGGTGTCAATCGCATATGCAATATTTGCTCAAGGCATGGCCGTGGCCGTGCCAAGGGCGGCAGCCTTCCATAGGCTTAGGATTACGTATCTTGCGGGAGAGTAGCGATGAATCAGGTCAAATTGGACGTCAGCGATTATGTGGCCGTCGTCACCATCGACAACCCGCCGGTCAACGCCCAGAATATGGAGCTGGTCGACGAGATCATCGCCACTTTTGACAGCTTCAATGATCGTGATGATGTCCGCGTGGCAGTGCTGACCGGTGCTGGCAAATGCTTCTCCGCCGGTGCCGATCTGCGTAATCGTCCCGATCTATCGGCTCCCGGCGCACGCTGGGCGCGCAATCGCAAGGTTCGCGAAGTCAGCTATTGCATCATCGACAATGCCAAGCCGACCATCGCTGCCGTCAATGGCGCGGCGTTGGGCGCGGGGCTCGGGTTGGTGGCAAGCTGCGACATTATTGTCGCCTCTCAGAATGCCGTCTTCGGCCTGCCCGAAGTCGATGTGGGTTTGATGGGCGGGGGCAAGCATGCCGAACGTATTCTGCCCCATTCGTTGGTGCGCCGCATGATGCTGACCGGCTACCGTGCGCCCGCAGAGGAATTGTATCGGCGCGGGATCATTGAGGCGTGCCTGCCGCCTGAAGAACTGATGCCCTATGTGATGGATATGGCCCGCAACATCGCTGCAAAAAGCCCGCTGGCGACCCGCCTCGCCAAGGACAGCATGCGCACCATCGAGAATATGACCCTGCGTGACGGCTATATCTACGAACAAGGCAACACAGCCAAGCTAGCGACGTCGCATGATGCGGCGGAGGCGGTAGCGGCCTTTGTCGAAAAGCGTCCCCCAGTGTTTCAGGGCCGATAGGGAGCCTGCGGCAATGGCTGGTCCTGGCAAGTGGAATTTCGGTGATCTGCTGGATGTGGCGACGGCAAATGTTCCTTCGGACAGGCCTGCACTGATCCGGGGGACGCGCACTATCAGCTGGGGCGAGTTCGATGCCCGCACCAACCGGCTCGCTAGGGCGATGCTGGCCGGTGGTTTGCAGACCGGAGATAGAGTCGCAATTCTTGCGCGTAATATACCGGAATTTATCGAGATTGCGTGCGCCGCGTTCAAGGCGCGACTGACCCACGTCAATCTCAATTACCGTTATACGACCGCTGAGATTGAGTATGTTTTGGCTGATTGCGGCGCGGCGGCGCTGTTTCATCAGGCTGAGTTTGCCGGTGTGGTGGCGCCGCTACCCGCTGCGCTCGACCACCTGCGGATGGTGGTGCAGATTGGCGGCGGCGGCGATTATGACCGCATCGTCAGCGAAGGCGATGGCAGCCCGCTTGGCATCACGCGCTCGCCCGATGATGGCTATTTGCTCTACACCGGCGGAACCACCGGGCGGCCCAAGGGCGTGATGTGGGCAGCAGCCGATGCGCGGGCGGTACAGCTTGAAGCGCCGACGGTTCGCAATCCGGTCCTGACGCTCGATGATCATGCGCAGCAGGTGGCCGCCAATACGGCGCCGGGGCGGGTCATGCCGGCTTGTCCGCTGATGCATGGCGCGGGGCTCAATTCGTCAATGGCGGAGCTTCTGATGGGCGGCACAGCGGTGTTGCTGGCTGACGACAGTTTTCGCGCGGAGCAATTGTGGGACGAGGTCGAGCGGCATCGCGTCACGCGGGTTCTGATTGTGGGAGACGTCTTCGCACGGCCGATGTTACAGGCACTGGAGGCCCATCCGGGTCGCTGGGACCTTACCAGCCTCAAGGTCATATCCTCAGCCGGGCTGATGTGGAGTGAAGAGGTCAAGCGCGGGCTGGTTCAGCAACTGCCCCAGCTGACGCTGGTCGACATCCTTGGCGCGTCGGAGGCCTCGGGCTTCGGCTACGCTATTACCACTGCGACGCGTGAGACTCCGACCGGTTATTTCGAGCCTAGCCGGGCAACCGTGATCATCGACGTTGAGACGGACCGTGTGCTTGGTGATGATGAGCCCGGCACCGGGTGGCTCGCCCGCCGACCGCCCTTTGCGCGCGGCTATTTCGGTGATCCAGATAAAACAGCGCAGACCTATCGCCGGATCGGCGAGACGACCTACGCGATTCCCGGCGATATGGCCGAGCGCACCCCAGAAGGTCTTATCCGCCTGATCGGGCGCGGCAATTTGTGCATCAATTCCGGCGGCGAGAAGATCTTTGTCGAAGAGGTGGAAGAAGCCCTGAAGCGCGCACCCGGCATTGAAGATGCTATCGTCGTCGGCGTGCCGGACGATGTTTGGGGCAAGGCGGTGATCGCTCTGATCCGCACTGCCCCTGACTATGACGAGGCCGCAGCCCGCAGCGCGCTCGAGGTGGATCTGGCGCGTTACAAGCTGCCGCGCCGGATGATCGTGCTTGATGATCTCCCGCGCCATGCCAGCGGCAAGTCAGATTATCGCACTGCGACCGAGCTTGCGCTCGAAGCGCTGGGCCTGACGGCGGCCTGATCCCATGCTACCTCACGCGCTGGTAACCGGAGGGGCGCAAGGTATCGGCCGCGCCGTAGCCGAAACACTGGCGATGGGCGGGTGGGGTGTAACTGCTGCCGATCGTGATGAAATCGCGCTGGGGCAGGCGGCGGAGCAGTGGCAGGGTATTGATGCGGCGGTGCTGGATGTGACGAACGGCCAGCAGGTCGCCGCGTTGATCGACCGCTTGCCACCGCTGGATGTGGTGGTGAACTGCGCAGGAATTGCAGCGGAACTGCTGCCCTTGAAGGACATCAGCCGGGAAGCCTTCGAGCGCATGCTGCGGGTCAACCTCGGCGGCACTTTTTTCCTTGCGCGGGAAGCTGCGCGACGGATGGAGCGCGGGGCCATCATCACCATTGCCTCGCGCGGTTATCTCGGGGGTGCGGGAGCGGCTCATTATGTTGCCTCTAAAGCAGCTGTGGTGGGTCTAACGCGGGCGCTTGCAGTTGAGCTGCGTTGGCGTGGGATCAGCGTCAACGCCGTTGCGCCCGGCATGGTAGAGACCCGGATGATCAATGATTTCACCGCCGACATGCGCGCCCGCCTATCGCGGTTGGAGCCGAGCGGTGGACCAATGCCACCATCGACGATTGCGGGCGCGGTCGCCTATCTCGCTTCTGATGCAGGGCGGATGCTGAATGGTCAGGTACTGATGGTTGATGGCGGCAAATCCCTCGGGGTCGTCCCATGCTGACGGTGATTGCGCCGCCTGGCAGCCTGGCAGCAAGGATCGCCAGTCAGGTCGAAGCCAGCACTAGCCTGCCAAAGCCCTGTGCGATTGTGGATGCCATGCCCACCACGCGGGCGGCCCCCCTTGCCGAGCTGACCAATGCCGATTTTGAGGCGGGCTGCATCGCGTCGCTTGCCGATCTTGCGGCAACGCTAGCCAATTTGGTGCCCGAGCATCGTCATATCGTGCTGATTGGAACGAACGCCGGACTGGGGGATTGGGATGCCGCCTTGGCCGGCGCCTTCGCAGCGGGCGCAGTTGGTCTGATGCGATCTGCGGCGCTGGAATATGCAGGGGAGGGCGTCACGATGAATTATATTGCCCTGCCGTCCAGTGATGCGGCCCTTGTTCCCGGCGCGGCAGCAATGGCTGGGGCGCTGCTTGCCGCAGGCTCGGTCAACGGGCAGATCATCGTCTGCGATGGCGGCGCACATCTGCGGATGCGAGCAGCTCGCCCGCGCAGTGCTGCTTTACCTGCTGCTTCGCCACAGGCATGATCGCGACAGGCTGAGGGCTGTCATGTCGCAACCAACTGTAAAGTCCGCGCTGCGCACGTTCGAGGTACTCGAACTGTTTGCCGAGCGCCGTGCGCCCCTGCGATTACAGGATATCTACGGTGCGCTTGGCTACCCACAATCTAGCACCACGGCGCTGCTGAAGAGCATGGTGCTGCGCGGTTACCTTAACTATGATCGCGATCACCGCACCTATTTGCCGACAACCCGGGTGAGCATGCTGGGAAGCTGGCTGCCGGGGTTTATTCAGGCGGCGGGCGGCTATCGCGAGTTGGTGGAGGAATTGCAGCGTCGAACCGACGAAACGGTGGCACTTATCACCCGTAATGATCTGTTTGTGCAGTATATAATTTTGCTTACGCCAAGCCACGAGTTCCAGATGGCCCCCCAGGTTGGCGCAATGCGCAAGCTGGTCGACTCCTCCGCTGGCTTGTCACTGATGGCGCGCATGGATGATCGCGCGATTGATAAGCTGGTGCGCTATTCCAACGCCTATAACAGCGGCGATGGCGTGCGAGTGACGCTTGCTGAGATTATGCAAAAGGTCGGGGCGGTGCGGCATCTGGGTTATGCCTATGTGCCAGGCCGGCCCACGCCGGCAGTCTCTTCGATCACCATGGCGCTCGATGCGGATCTTTATGGTGTGCCGCTGGCGCTCGGCGTCGGCGGGTTGGCCGGACGGATTGCTGATGCCAAAGATCATATTGTCGAGACCCTGCGCGAGCTGGTCGCAGGCTTTCGTCCTTCGCCCGGGCAAATATCGCAGACATGATTGTCCGCACATAGGGTACCGATTGGATGCGCGGAGAGCCGAGTACCGGATAGTCACAATCGTTGGACGCGGTCGATTTGCGGCCATACTGGGGAGAGTTCGGGTTGACCGTAGAAATCGACTTTCTCGGGGATCATCGCTGCCTGCTTGGCGAAAGTCCTTTGTGGGACGCGACTGGGCAGCGGCTGTGGTGGGTTGATTCGGCTGGGTGTCGAATTCATGCCGCCGCTGCCGATGGAACGCCGCTGCTGACGTGGCAGTATGAAAGCATGATCGGCAGCATCGGCTTTGCAAATGGCGGGCTGATTGCCGGTTTCGCTGATCACTTCGCGTTGGTCGCGGCCGATACCGGACACGCGACCCCTTTTGCTGCAGTCCCGGATCACGATGGCTCAATGCGCCTCAACGACGGCAAGGTTGACCGGGCAGGCACCCATTATATCTGCGGACAGACGCGTATGGCGGAAGCTGCCACCGGCGTCTTGTTCCAGCTGACCGCCACGGGCGGGGCCTTGCGACAGCTGGCGAGTGATATGCGGATCTCCAACGCGATCTGCTTCTCGCCTGATGGCACCACGCTTTATTTTGCTGACAGTCTGGATGGGGAAATCCGCTGTCATGCGTATGATCCGGAGACCGGAAGCGTTGGCGCGCAGACTGGCACGATAAGCCTTAAAGGGATTGGTCAGGCCCCGGATGGGGCGACGGTGGATGCGACAGGCAACCTCTGGATCGCGTTGGTGCTGGATCAGGCGATTGCCTGTGTCAGCCCGTCGGGTGAACTGATCCGGCAGATTGCTATGCCCATGCCGTTTCCTTCGTGCCCGGCCTTCGGCGGGGCAGGGATGGACACACTATACGTCACCTCGATCTCCAATTCCGGACACAATCTCGTTACCGATCACGCTGATGGCGGTCGCATCGCTGTTGTTACCGGGCTGGGGGTGAAGGGTATCGCGGAAAGCCATTTTAAAGCCGGGTCAGCCTGATGCATTTTACACTAGATCCCGCTGACATTGCCTTCCGCGAGGAGGTGCGTGATTTCTTCGCCACCGGCATTCCGCTTGAATGGCGCACCCGGGTGCGGGCCGGACTGCGACTCAACCCGGAGGAGCTGGTTGCCTATCAAAAGCGTCTTGCCGCCAAGGGGTGGGGCGCGCCGACCTGGCCGGCCGAATATGGCGGCACGGGGTGGAGCCCTATCCAGCAATATATTTTCTGGACCGAAGCGGCGGAGGCTGATGCCCCGGCGCAATTCCATCAGGGGCTCGAACTGATTGGCCCGATCATCTTCACCTATGGCAGTCCGGAACAGAAGGCGCGCTATCTGCCGCGCATTATCAATGCCGATGACTGGTGGTGTCAGGGCTATTCCGAGCCGAACGCGGGCTCTGACCTTGCGTCTCTGCGCACACGGGCGGTGCGCGACGGGGATCATTATGTGCTGAATGGCCAGAAAGCGTGGACGAGCTATGGCCACGTCGCCAGCCACTGTTTCGTGCTCGCCCGGACCTCGGACGAGGTCAAGCGTCAACAAGGCATTTCGCTCCTGCTCCTGGATATGAACACGCCCGGCATCACCATTCGTCCCGTGGCGACGATGGACGAGAAGCACCACACCAACGAAATGTTTCTCGATGACGTTCGCGTGCCGGTGGATGCATTGGTCGGCGAGGAGGGACGCGGCTGGGAATATGGCAAGGTGCTGCTCGACCGGGAACGGATGGTCACCGCCTCGGTTGCCGTGTTCCTCATCCAGACGGTCAAGGCAATCCGCGATGCTGCAACCCGACGCACCATTGGCGGTGTGCCGTTGATCGACAAGCCCGGCTTTCGCGCAAAGCTTGCACAGTATGAGATCGAGGTGATTGCGCTGCAAACGATGGTCTTGCGGGTGATGGCCGATGCCAGCGCGGGGGTAGATTCCGGACCGCTGGGATCAATGATTAAACTGCGTTGGTCGCAGTTATCGCAGGCCGGAACAGCGCTGTGGGTTGGTGCGCTTGGACCGGAGGCGGCCCATTTTTCGCCTCTCGATCAGGGTTCTAGTTTGCCTCTGGATATGCCCTACGCCATGCAAGGGGCTCTCTACGCGCGGGTCACGTCAATCTACGGCGGGTCGAGCGAGATACAGCACAACATCATCGCCCAGCGCGCGCTGGGCCTGAAGGGTTAGGCCGATGCGGTTCAGCTATTCGGACGAGCAGGCGATGCTGCTCGAAAGCGTAGACCGGTTTGGTGCGCAGCATTTTCCGCCCGCAGAACGCCACCGCCTCATTCAACAAGGCCGACCGGGCGAGGAGGCGGCCTGGGCGGCAATGGCCGATCTGGGCTGGTTGCTGCTGCCGATTTCCGAGGATTGCGGTGGGCTCGGCGGCGGGATTGCGGAGCTGATGGCGCTTGGCGAGGGCTTCGGACGTCATCTGGTGCCAGGCCCTTATGTGGCAAGCTGTGTGTTGGCGCCTGCACTGCTCGCTCATGGCGGCGAAGCGATGCATGGCCTGATTGGCGAACTAGGGGCGGGCTCGGCGATTGCCGCTGCCGCTTTGCTTGAGCCAGACGGCGGATATGACCTCAACTATGTTGCTACCTCCGCGAAAGGATCAGGTGACAGCTGGACGCTCACCGGCGCAAAGTGTCATGTCGAAGATGGTGGGGATGCGGACTGGTTCATCGTTCCGGCTCGGAGCAGCGGATTGGCTGCGTCGGATCGCGATGGCATCACCTTATTCCTAGTTGCTGCAGACACGCCCGGCCTGACGGTGGAACGTTTCCGCGCGATCGACGGCCACAGGCATGCCCGCCTGACCCTCGACGGTGCTGCCGCACAGCGCTTTGGCCCTGTGGACTTGGCGCTGCCATTGATCGAGGCTGCGGTGGCGCGCGCGACCTGTGCGCAGCTGGCAGAGGCGGTCGGATCGATGGAGGCGGTCAGCGACATTACGCTGGAATATCTGCGCACTCGCGAACAGTTCGGCCGCCCAATTGGCAGCTTTCAGGTGCTGCAGCACCGCATGGTCGACATGCGCATCGCTTGCGAAGAAGCGCGCGCGATGCTGTGCCATATCGCCATCGCCAGCGCTCAAGGTGAAGCTGCGTTTCAGCGCGCCGTTTCCGCAGCCAAGGTACGGATTGGCGAATGCGGGATTTATGTCGGGCAGCAGGCGGTGCAACTCCATGGCGGGGTGGGTTTCAGCGACGAATTGATCGTCAGCCACCACCTCAAGCGGCAAATGATGCTGTCCAATGCCCACGGCTCTATCGATCACCACAGAATGAGATTTGCAGTATGACCAGCCCGGCCCTTGGAACGCTCGAAGAACTGATTGCGAGGGAGCGTATCCGCGATTGCCTGTTCCGCTATTGTCGCGGGATTGACCGCAGCGACGAGGCAATGCTGCGTTCGTCCTATTGGCCCGATGGGACCGATAGCCACGGGCCTTACAATGGCAGCGCTGAAGGCTTCATCGACTGGGCGATGAAGACCTTGCCGCATATTCAGCGCGGCATTCATCAGATCCACAACATCCTGATCGAGTTCCGCGAGGGCGGAGCGGCGGTTGAAACCTATTTCTCTGCCTTCCAGCGCCAGCCGGGCGCCGATGGTCGCCTGACGCAGTGGGATATGAAAGGCCGTTATCTCGACTGGTTCACCGCGCGCGACGGCGAATGGCGGGTACTGAACCGGTTGGTCGTGTTCGACTGGGTCGAGGAAATGCCCCTCCCGTCGGGAACCGAGGAAGAACGCTTTGGCCTGCGCAAGCCGGTGGGCGGGCGCTGTCCGGATGATCCGGTCTATACCTTCTTCGCCTGATCCACAGCATGACCGCCGCATTCCCGACGCTGACCCGCGCTGGCGAGGGGCGCTATGCGATCCCTGTAACCAAGGAGCTTGCCGTCGGCCCGCCTGGGCATGCCTATCTCTTCGGTGGAGCGACACTGGCGCTCGCGTTTGAGGCAGCCGCTGATGCCACCGGTCGCCCGATAGTGCAGGGCGCGCTACAATTCGTCAGCTTCACACCGTTGGGCGCTACCCTCGATCTGGCGGTCGAGGTTCTCCAGGCGGGCAAGACGCTGGCGCAGGTCCGCGTAACGGGCAGCGTTCAGGATCGTTTGGTGTTTCATGCCGGAGTTGCTCTTGGCCAGCGCGATGGCTTTGCTGCGCAGCAATGGGCTGAAGCCCCGCGTGTGGCGAAGCCTGCTGCCTGTCCACCTTGCACCACCTTGCCTGCCCAGGATGATGCAGCACGCTTGCTCGACGGGATCGAGGTTCGCGAGGCGGGGCCAGCGAAGCCCTCGCCGGGTCGAACTTTGCTATGGCTCCGGCGCCGCGATGGCGCACCGCTCGATACGGCTAGTCTTGCCATGTTTGCTGATTTCGTGCCGCTCGCGCTTGGACGTGCGACAGGGCAGGCAGGCGGCGGCAATAGCTTGGATAACGCCATGCGGATGGTGCGCACTGCGCCGCCCGGCTGGTGTCTGTGCGACATTGCGATCAACGCCGCCGAGAGCGGTTTTGCGCAAGGCTCTGTCAGCCTGTGGGACGAGGCTGGCAAGCTGTTGGCTACCGGTGCGCAATCGCTGCTGGTGAAAGCCTAATCTAGGCTGGAAAGTGCGGCGCGCTTGAAAGGCGTGATCTCATCGAAACGCCCTTCGCGCATCTTGTCGCCCCATTGCGGGTCGCCAATCAAAGCGCGACCCACCGCCACCAGATCAATCTCGCCAGAGGCTAGCATCTCCTCCAACAGTTCAAGCCGTGCGCCATCCGCCAGTGGATCATCTCCAACCCGAGTGACAAGAAAATCCTCATCCAGCCCAACTGAGCCGACCGTGATCACTGGCTTGCCTGACAACTGCCGCGTCCAGCCAGCAAGGTTCATCCTGCTGCCAGGGAATTCCGGTTCCCAAAAGCGCCGAGTAGAGCAGTGGAACAGGTCTACTCCGGCATCCACCATTGGCTTGAGAAAGGCTTCGAGCTGCGCCGGTGTTTCATAAAGGCGCGCGTTGTAATCCTGCTGCTTCCACTGCGAGAAGCGAAGACAAATGGGGTAGTCGGGACTGGTCCGCCGTCGGCATTCAGCCACCACTTCATGCGCCATCAGCCAGGGCGTCTGGCCCCAGCGGTCGGTGCGTTCATTGGTCGGCGCCCAGAGGAACTGGTCGACCAGATACCCATGGGCGAAGTGCAGTTCGATCCCGTCACAGCCGAGCCGCTGCGCCGCCGCCGCAGCAGCACCATAGGCTGCGATAATTGCGGCAATACGGGAATCGGTCAGCGCTTCGCCATTGGGCTCGTTGGGGGCGAACAGGCCGGATGGCGAGACCGCCGGGACATCGGGTGTGGCAGTGAGTGCCGGACGCCGAGCGCCGCCCACATGCCACAGCTGGGGCATGATCTTCGCGCCGGCGGCATGAACCTCTGTGATGACCTTGGCCCAGCCATCCAGCGCCGCGCCATGAAATTCCGGTACGCCTGCTTCTCCCAGCGCGGCCGCATCTGCAATCCCGGTGCCTTCGGTGATGATCAGGCCGACACCGCCTTCAGCCCGGCGGCGGTAATAGGCCGCAACATCAGGGCCCGGAACGCCTTCGGGGCTCAGTCTCCGAGTCATCGGCGCCATCACAAGGCGGTTGGGGAGGGCAATCCCGGCAACAACGGCGGGCTGGAACAGCGAGGGCAGGGACATTGGGCAGTTGCTCCGCAAAGTGGCGAGGCAACTATGCCAATATCAGCGACGCCGACCGCCTATCGCGATCACTTGAGCCTCATTATCGCAAGAGCGATCTGAGGAGCTGGCGGACAGGGTGGGATTCGAACCCACGGTGAGCGCAAACCCACGGCGGTTTTCAAGACCGCTGCCTTAAACCACTCGGCCACCTGTCCTTGGGCGAGGCGCATAGCGGCGGCGGTAGGGCGCTGCCAAGCCTCAATCGGTCGCGACGCCCCTTTTCGTGTCCGCGCAAAGCTGGCAGGGTGCGATCATGATGATGTCGCGCCTGACTAGTTCTGTCACTCTGGTCCTTCTCGCTTCGCTCGCTGGCGGCGCGGTGGCCCAGCCCTCCGATACGCCGGCGACGGCGCCTGCCGTGGCAGCGCCATCTGCGGCGGATGGATTTCAGGGCTATCTCTCCTCGCTTTGGCCGCGTGCCCAGGAGATGGGGATCAGCCGTTCGACCTTTGATCGGGTGGTCCCGACGCTGACCTATAATCCGCGCGTTGTGCAGCTCGATCGGAACCAGCTCGACGAGGTAGCGGTCAATCCTAATGCCCCGGTCGCCCCGTTCGCCCCCTATCGCGCTCGTCATGTCGATGCCGCGCGTATTGCCGGTGGCAAGGCTGTTTATGAACGCGAGCGCGCACATCTGGCTGAGATTGAGCGTGTCAGCGGTGTGCCCGCCGGGATTATTGTCGGCATCTATGGGCATGAAACAAATTATGGCCGCGTTTTGGGCAACTTTGATTTGCTGCGTAGTCTGTCGACACTCGCCTATGACGGTCGCCGACGGTCCCTGTTTGAAGGCGAGTTTCTCTCCGCGCTCAAGATGGTGGAGCAGGGCGCCCCGCGTGAGGCACTGACCGGCAGTTGGGCTGGTGCCTTTGGCCATCCGCAATTCCTGCCGTCAGTCTACCTCCGCTTGGCCCGGGATGGTGACGGGGATGGCGTCGCTGCCATTTGGAACAATCAGGCAGATGCGCTCGCCTCGATTGCCCATTATCTGCAGGTTGCAGGTTATAAGCGTGGAGAACATTGGGGCCATGCGGTGAGCGTGCCAGCCGGCCTCGATCGCGCCTCTATCTCGACTGAAACAGTATCGCCTCGCTGCCCACGCGTGTTTCAGCGTCACAGCCGCTATCTGACCGCAGCTGAATGGCGCGCACGCGGCGTCATATTCCAGGGGCCTCCGCCGCCAGACGATACGCTGCTAAGCCTGCTGGAGGCCGATGGGCCCGGGCGAACGGCTTATTTACTGAGTGGCAGCTATCGAGCGATTCTCGATTATAACTGCTCGAATTTCTATGCATTGTCGGTGGGGCTGCTCGCGGATGAAATTGTCGGATAAATTGGGCGCTCGTGCCGGAGCTGTCGCGGTGTCGATGCTCTTGCTGAGCGCATGTGCCTCAGGAGGAAGTGCGCCGCCGCTGGCGGATGTCCCGTCCCCACGTCCCGATATGGCTGGGATGGTCAGTGACACGCCGGTGCGCCTCGGCGGCACGTATAGCATCGGCGGGCGCAGCTACACGCCAGTCGATCAGATTGATTATGACGAGGTCGGCTATGCCAGCTGGTATGGTGCCGAACTGGCCGGTGAGCCCACTGCGAACGGTGAACGGTTCAGCCCTTCGGCAATCAGCGCGGCTCACCGGACCCTTCCGCTGCCGAGTTATGTCGAGGTTACGCGCCTCGATACCGGGCGCACAATCCTTGTGCGCGTGAATGATCGTGGACCGGCGGACCCCAATCGATTGATTGATCTGTCGACCGGCGCAGCAGAAGCGCTGGGGATAGCAGAAAGCGGAATGGCCCAGGTCCGCGTCCGGCGCGTCAATCCTGTCGAGGCAGAAAAGGCTGCGCTGCGTTCCGGACAATCGGCATCTGCCCGTCCGGACATGCCTGAAGGCCTGCTCGAAATCTTGCGAGAGCGGGTGGAACGCATGGCGCGGCCAGCCGGCTATCGCGCATCGGCGGCCGCTTCCACCGCGACTGTTGCGGGCGTCACCATCCCTCCCGGTACCGGCGCCTTGATGGTGCAGGTCGCCGCCTTTTCGAGCCGAGCGCGCGCCGAAGAGGTTGCCCGCCGTATCGGCAATGGCGCCAATGTCGTCAGCTCCGGCAATCTCCATCGCGTTCGCATGGGCCCGTTCGCTGATGAGGCTGCCGCCCGCGTCGCAATCGCTCAGGCTCGCGCCGCCGGTCAGCCGGGTGCGGTCATTCAGCGCGGACAATGAGCGGCGCGCGGCGGGGCCGCTTTATTACGCTTGAGGGAGGTGAGGGCGTCGGCAAGTCGACGCAGCTGCGCGCGCTGGCATCGGCGCTGCGAGATCGCGGTCTCAGTGTTGTTGAAACCCGCGAGCCCGGCGGCAGTAAAGGCGCGGAGGCCATTCGCGAGCTGTTGCTCCACCGTGAAGCCGATGCATGGACGGCAGAGGCCGAAGCGCTGTTATTTGCCGCTGCCCGCTCGGACCATGTCAGCCGGGTGATCGTTCCAGCGCTCGAACGCGGCGATTGGGTGCTGTGTGACCGGTTCATCGATTCGACCCGGGCCTATCAAGGCGGAGCTCAGGGTCTGGCCGATAGTGATATCATGACGCTTCATCGCATTGGCAGCCGCGGCTTGCTGCCTGATCGCACCTTTCTGCTGCGCGCCGATCCTGCAATTGTCGCCACCCGCCTCGCCGCACGGGGGGAAGGGAGTGACCGGTTTGAAGGCAAAGGGCCGGCCTTTCATGCTGCTGTCGGCGCTGCTTTCGACACCTTGGCGGAAGCTGATCCTGCGCGCTTCCGGACAATTGACGCGGCTGACGATGCGGCAACTGTCAGCGCAAATATCCTCGTCGGCCTCTCGGATTTGCTGCCTTGAGCTGGTTGGCTGGCTTCGCGCCCGTTGAACGGGCCTTCCTATCGGCGGTTCATGGCGGGCGCATGCCCCATGCTTGGCTCCTTGCTGGCCCGCAGGGCATGGGCAAAGCCGCTTTCGCTTGGCGGGCAGCAGGGCATCTTCTTTCGCTAGATGCTCCAGCCGCGGCCCCGGCCCCATCCGCGATAGACGAGCATTCGGGCCACCCCGCGCTGCGGCTAATGGAATCCGGCGCGCATCCCGAATTTCTCTGGCTCAAGCGTTTGCCGCCGAAGAGCAAGCGCGGCGATGATGACTCCGGTGAAGCTGCGCTGGCCCGCAACATCACTATTGAACAGGTGCGGGATCTTATCGCTCGTACCCACACCAGGCCTGCAATCGGCCATTATCGCGTGATCGTAATTGACGCGATCGACGATCTGGAGCGGGGAGCAGCCAACGCGCTGCTGAAGACGCTGGAGGAACCTGCGGCTGCGACGATCCTGATGCTCGTCTCACACAATCCCGGGCGCTTGCTCCCTACCATCCGTTCGCGCTGTCGCATGCTACGCTTTTCACCGCTCTCCGATGATGAGATGCGCGCCTTGCTCGCGCGGGAAGTGCCGTCCCTAGAGGCCCGCGCTGCAGAGTCGGTGATCGTGGCCGCACGTGGTGTGCCGGGTCGGGCTATAGAACTTGCGGGCATGGCCGATGCCGAAACGCTGGCTACTCTCGAAACCATCGCTGAAACCGGAGATCCTAGTGGGGCAGGGCGGGTCTCGCTCGCCCGCAACCTTGCAACTGTGGCCGCACGCCCACGCTTTGCAGCGATGCTCGACAACGCTCGGCAGCTTGCGGCCCAGAGCGCGCTGGGGGGCGATTCGGACCAGATTGCCGGGGCGCTCGCCGTGCATGATCGCGTCTCGGCATTGGGCGGACCGGCGGTCGCTGCATCGGAAGACCCGGCAACCGTCAGCTTGGCGGTGGGCGCTGCACTCGCACATCTGGCGAAGCGCTAGGCAAGTTCGGCTTGCGCGGGTAAAGCCCGCGGCATGAGTTCGCCATTCTACATCACCACCGCCATCAGTTATCCTAACGGTCGCCCGCATATCGGCCATGCCTATGAGGCTATAGCTGCGGACGCGATTGCGCGGTTTCACCGCCTGTCCGGGCGCGATGTCCGATTCCAGACCGGGACCGACGAACATGGACTGAAAATGGCGCAAAAGGCCCGCGAAAACGGCGTTACCCCGCGTGAGCTTGCGGATGAAATGTCTAATTATTTTCGTGAGATGTGTAATGCTCTTGCCATAAGCCATGATCGTTTCATTCGCACTGTGGAGCCTGCTAATCATCGCGCGGCGCAAGCGCTGTGGCAGGCGATGGAGGCCAATGGCGATCTGTATCTCGGCCGCTATGAGGGCTGGTATTCGGTCCGCGACGAAGCATTTTACGATGAAAAGGAACTGGTGACCGGGGAGGGAGGGGTCCGCCTCTCGCCGCAGGGCACGCCGGTGGAATGGACCGTTGAGGAAAGCTGGTTCTTTCGCCTATCGCGCTATCAGCAACCCTTGCTTGACCATATCGCCGCCAATCCGGGCTTCATTGAACCGGAAAGCCGCCGCAATGAGATCTTGCGCTTCATCGAAGGCGGACTCTCTGACTTGTCGGTTTCGCGCACCAGCTATGACTGGGGCGTCGCCGTGCCAGGCAGTCCCGGTCATGTGATGTATGTCTGGGTCGATGCGCTGGTGAACTATCTGGCCGGTTTGGGCTATCCGGATGCAACGTCAGATATGGCGCGCTATTGGCCAGCCGACCTACATCTGATCGGCAAGGATATCGTTCGTTTCCACACCGTCTATTGGCCGGCCTTCCTGATGAGTGCCGGTGTTGCGCTGCCGAAGAAAGTGTTCGGTCACGGTTTTCTCCTCCACCGAGGAGAGAAAATGTCGAAATCGCTCGGTAATGTTGTGGATCCGATGGAGCTTTCAGAGGCATTCGGGGTCGATCAACTGCGTTATTTCCTATTGCGTGAGGTCAGCTTCGGATCTGACGGCAGCTACAGCGAGGATGCTATCGTCACCCGCTGCAACGCCGATCTCGCCAATAACTTCGGCAATTTGGCGCAGCGTTGCCTCTCTATCGTCGCCAAGGCGTGCGAGGGGAAGGTGCCCCAGCCTGGCACCTTGACCGATACCGACGCGGCCCTGCTCGCCGCAGTCGATGCGGCCCAGGCGCGCGCAAGTGCGGCTATGCAGGCTCTTGCTATCGGACAGGCGCTGGAAGCGGTCTGGTCAGCGATGAGCGACGCCAATCAATATTTCGCCGACGCTGCCCCTTGGGCCGTGCGCAAACAGGACCCGGCGCGCGCTGACACTATCCTGTTTGTCACGCTGGAGGCGATCCGCAAGCTCGCGATTATGGCAAGTTGGGCGGTGCCGCTCGGTTCGGGGCGGATACTCGACCTGCTCGGACAGTCCGGTGAGGCTAGGAATTTCAATGCACTAAGCGCCACGATTGTTCCCGAAACGGAATTGCCAGCGCCCAGTGGCGTATTTCCTCGGCTTGAATTGGCGGCCTGACCCATGTTGATCGACAGCCATTGCCACCTCAACTACGCCGGCCTCGTGGAACGGCAGGATGACGTCATCGCCGCCGCGCGGGCGCGCGGCGTTGCAGGCATGCTCAACATATCGACGCGCGAGAGTGAATGGGATGCGGTGATCGGGACTGCACGACGTCATGACGGCATTTGGGCCAGTGTCGGGATCCACCCACATGAGGCGGATAGCCATGAGGCCATTGATACTGCTCGATTGGTTGGGGCAACCCGCGATGCCAAGGTTGTTGCCATCGGCGAAACCGGCCTCGACTACTATTATGATAGGTCCGATCGTGAGCGGCAGCGGCGCAGCTTCCGCAGTCACATCGTTGCAGCGCGCGAAACTGGTCTGCCGCTGATCGTGCACACCCGCGACGCGGAGGAAGACACGCTCGACATCCTCGGCGACGAAATGGGGAAGGGCGCTTATTCTGGCGTAATCCACTGCTTTACCGCCAGCCAGAGCTTCGGCGACGCCGCGTTAGAGCTGGGTTTTTACATCTCGCTGTCGGGCATCGTGACGTTCAAGAATGCGCGCGATCTTCAGGCAACGGCGAAGACCGTTCCGGCCGACCGGCTGCTTGTGGAAACCGATTCACCGTTCCTTGCCCCGGTCCCGCACCGGGGGCAGACCTGTGAGCCGGCGTTTGTTACGGAAACGGCTGCATTTCTTGCCAAATTGCGCGAAGAGTCTGTTGATGATCTCGCCAGGGCAACGACCGCCAATTTCCATCGCCTCTTTTCAAAGACGACACTTGCATGACGGTGAAGGTCCGGCTGCTCGGTTCCGGCACCTCGGCAGGTGTACCGAGGCTCGGCGTTGGTGGCGTGGATTGGGGTCAGTGCGATCCTGCAGAGCCGAAGAACCGCCGTACTCGCGCTTCGTTGCTGGTGGAGAGTGCCACCACCCGGATACTCATAGATACCTCGCCCGATCTGCGGCAGCAGCTGATCGATGCCGGCGCCCCGCGCATTGATGCTGTCATCTGGACGCATGAACATGCTGATCATTGTCATGGGATTGATGACTTGCGCCCGCTGTTTCTGGCCCAGGGCAGGCCGATCCCTTGCCACGCTCGTCCGGACGCCTGGCGGCGGCTTACCAACCGCTTTGCCTATGCCTGGCAAGGCAATGGTGGCTATCCCGCGCTGCTTACTGGCGGTCCGCTGACGGGGCCTACAACCATCGGCGATATTCGGATCGATTTTGTGGATATGCCACATGGCGGCATCACATCGACCGGCCTACGCTTTAGCATCGGTGGCCAAAAGATCGGTTATGCAACTGATTTTCAACGCTTTACTGGAGAAATGATGGGGCTCTTCCAGTCACTTGATCTGTTCGTCATCGATGCCCTGCGCCGTAAACCGCACCCCACCC
>ERZ1022756.14-NODE-14-length-75933-cov-23.123936_pt1 | contig 75933 bp, 76 predicted proteins | sample MGYA00520902_ERZ1022756 | MGnify/ENA primary metagenome ERZ1022756 (study PRJEB33162, sample SAMN09537601) | freshwater metagenome | isolation source: freshwater | place: Canada:Alberta | collected 2017-07 | study: EMG produced TPA metagenomics assembly of the...
TGGTACCGGCATGCGAAGGTTCGAATCCTTCCGCCCCAGCCAGCATCCTGAAAGTTTTTCATAGAGGCGTAAGCTTCGCGAACTGACCCCTGTGGGCCAGCTTTGTGGGCCGGTGCGCGGCAGGGCTCGTCCCCTCTTCGATCAGTCCCCGAAAAACGCGCCATCCACCTCCTGAATATCGACAGTAGCGACAACCCGGGTGCCAACCTTGTGCCGGATCATCAGGGAGGCGAGCTCGTACCCGTCGATCAGCACAATCTGCCGGGTGGCGCTCTCCGCTTGGATGCGGGCGTCCCGGCTGAAATTGGAGGCGGTGACGAACAGGCCCTTGGGCGCGCGCTTCAGGTCAAGCGCCCCGTTGAAGTCGCGTATGGCTCCGGACCCCACCACATTCCCCTCATTGTACCGCTTGGCTTGGATGTACACGCGATCCAGCCCCAGAGGGTCTTGGTGGATCACTCCATCAATCCCTTGGTCTCCAGACCCGCCCAACGCCTGCGCCATCTCCTCTGCCCCAGACCCATACCCCATACGCAGCAGCAGCTGCACAATTAGCTCCTCAAAGTCGGCGGGGGTCATGGCCCGGACGCGCTCCAGAAGCTCCGCTCTCAGGCCCTTCTCCAGTTCCTTGCGGGCTGCCTCTATGCGCTCCTCAGGTGTTAAGTGGGTGTCCTCAGGGACCAGCTGGGGCACCGCGATTGCCCCGGTCGTTTCCTTGGGAGAGCCGCTGCTGCTTGCGTCCTTCCACTCCGTGAACTCCTCGAACTTGGCTAGCGTGGTCCCGTCGACCCGCTCAAGGTTCTGCTGCAGGACAGCCCGCCCCCGTTCCGTAATCTGGGCCAACCCCCGGGCCGGGCTGCTGACAAGTCCCGCCTTGCCCATGTAGGTCTTCGCCCAGTGCAGGCGATTATGGAACAACCCCTGCCGCCCGCTCGGGAGCCTCTCCGCCTTCTCCTCCTCTGAGAGTCCCAGCTTGTCCGCCATGATCGGCAGAAGTTCCTTGAGCGCCCGGGGGCCACCGGAAGCCGCGTACTCCTTGAGGAGGGGCAGCATCAGGTCTTCGTAAGTCGGTATAGGCACTTAGCGGTACTCCCGCGAGCTGAGGGCGCCGCCGGGGCACCCAAGCGATAGGGACAAAACAAGCAGGGCATGGGGCAGGCACGCGACAAATCCCTACCCAAATGAATTCCAATGTAACCCACTGGCGACAATCACCTTAATTCAAGATCAGGCTCTTATACGCAAGCTTAACCTTCTGGCGTTAAAACGGCGTGGGCAAGTTCTTGCGCGAGTTCTGGTCAATGGACGCTGGCAATTCCCCACTTTCGCATGCTGTCGACATAAGTCAGGCAGACGCGGACTCGTGGGAAGACAAAATCGAGCATCTGTCGCAGCGGCTCTTTCTTGACGGAATTGCCAACTGGCAGTCCGTCAACATCGTGCCGCTGATGCTGATTGGCCTATGCAGCCTGGCACTGCCTGGATGGCGGCTCACCGCAGTGCTGCTTGGGCTCAACGCCTTGTGCCTCGTCGCGCTGTTCGCCGTCACCAGATCCCTGCGCCGCGCCAAAGACCCGCCCGCACAGTCCGGGTGTTGGCGTATTTACAACGGCTTGGCCTTCGTTTCCGGGGGATTGTGGGCGGGCTTGATGCTGCCCGCAGTGGCTACGCTTGGCACGGACATCAACTCCACTTTCGTGTGCGTGATCATCATCGTCTCTGTCGCGGTTACGAGTATGGTGATTGCGACCCGCCGGCGCGGATTTGCCCACTTTCTTGCGGGGGTGGTGCTTTTGCTTCTGCCGCAGACCATCTTCTACGTTGATGTCATCGGGCCGATCCCGCTGGTGGCGACGATTGCGCTTGTCCCGGCGCTGTGGGGTCTGGGTGCCGCGGTTTACCGGCAGGATCGCTCGTTGATCCGGGCCCAGCTGGAAAAGGAACATCTGACGCAAGAACTGTCGCGTGCGCTTGAGCGGGCGGAGTATCTTGCCAATCGCGATAGCCTGACGGGCTTGTACAACCGGCGCGCCTTCGAGGCGGTCGCCAATGCCATCAGTGGCGGGCCGGAAGGCGACCAGTCCTGCCTGCTTCTGATCGATCTCGATCATTTCAAGTCGATCAATGATTGCCACGGCCATGCGACCGGGGATTCTGTTCTGCAGAAATCAGCCCAACTGATCGTCGAAAGCACGCGTCCGATCGATGTTTTGGGCCGCGGCGATGGTGCTGTCGCGCGCTGGGGTGGAGAGGAGTTCCTGCTGCTGCTGCCCAATTGCGCCTTGCCGATGGCGGTGCAGGTGGCGGAGACGCTGCGTGCAAGGCTGGCCGATCTCTCCGATCCTTCATGGCCCCCGGATCTTGCCGTGTCCGGTTCCATCGGAGTGGCACGCTGGGAGCCGGGGTCGGGGCTGCACCAATGCATAAGCAAGGCTGATCAGGCGATGTACCGTGCAAAGCGGGCGGGCCGCAACCGGGTCGAGGTCTGCCAGGTAGCCGGCTCTGCCGCCGCACCTCAGGACCACGTTACCAAGGTCGCCTGAGCCCGCTTGCGGGCCGCGCCGTCCCAGCAATCAGCGAGCGGGGCGCATCATGCCCCAAAACGTCGGGCCGCCGGGAACCGTCCACGTGCAGGCCACTTCAAAACCCAACGCTCGATAGATCGCCAGATTTGCCTCGTCAGCGGTTTCCAGCCAGGCCTTGGCGCGCTCGGCATCGGCGCGCGCAAGGCCGGCCCGGATCGCGGCTCCGCCAAAGCCCTTGCCGCGATGATCGGAATGGCATCCCGCATAATGCAGATACCAGCATCCCTCTTCGGGCAGGTGTGCCTTGATCAGCGCGGCGACCTGTGCCGCGCGCCCAATCGCCGGGCCGAAGGCGAGCAGATAGGGTAGCCGCGTGCGGATCGCTTCCCACTGGCCTTCGCGCATGTACGCAGGGCTGCGCCACGCGGTGACGGCCTCGCCCTGCGACGTCATCATGATGGCACCTGCCTTGATATCCTCGGCAAAGACAATCCTGAAGGCGCGCAGCAAGGCCTGCTGACGAGCAGCGGGATCGGGCACGATGAACGAGAAAGCTGGTTCGTGCTGGAAGGCTTCGGCCAGAGTGGCGACCACCGCATCCTTGTCGGAGCGGGATGCGACGCGGCATGCGGACGCGGTGTGTGACGGGTCTGACATCGGGTTCTCACAGGTCGGCAGGGTTGCAGCGCGGGGGATGATGCACATTGGCTGTTGACAGTGTCAACTGATCGCGTAGTTTGTAGACACTGTCAACGCAGGGACTCGCTCGCGATGTCGCACCGTTTCCTCAGGATTTTTTCCGCACCAATTATCGCCGCGCTGGCGGTCCATCCGGTGCTGGCCGAAGATGTGGTCGTGACGGTTGCTGGTGCGCGGGACATTTCGGGCGAGGTAGCCTGCCGCTTGTATAGCGGTCCGCGCAACTTTCCCTTCGGCAAGGGCACCGCAGGCGAAGTCCGCACCGCCCGCAGCGCCGATGGCACCGCCTGCATTTTTAGCAATCTTGCGCCGGGCAGCTACGCTCTGGTTGCAGCGCTCCTTCCCAAGGGTCAGGATGATGTGACCCGCGATTTTCTGGGGCGCCCGCGCCAGCCCTGGGGTGTGTCAAACAACATCCGTCATGCGCTGCGTGCCCCGCGCTATGACGAGGCGGTCTTTACGGTCGAGCGCGGCAAGACCACCCGCCTCAGGATCACGCTTGCGAAATGATGGCGCGCGCACAATCCGGCGCCGGCCTTGATCTGCGCGAGGCGTGTCTTGCCGAAGCGCTGGTCATCATCAGCACGTCGGGGGTCGAAAAACTCAGCATGCGCGAAGTTGCGCGCCGGATCGGGGTCTCGCATCAAGCCCCCTATCGCCATTTCGCCAGCCGCGACCATGTGCTCGCCGAGATCGTTCGGCGTGCCTTTGCCGATTTTGCGCAGGCGCTGCGAACGCCTCCGCAAACCGACGATCCGGCCGCCGATTCGCTCGCCATGGGATTTGCCTATGTGCAATTCGCCTTTGCCGAACCGCTGAAATACCGCCTGATGTTCGGCGGCACCCTGCCCGATCCGGTCCACCATCCCGACATGATGCAGGGCGCGCGTGATGCCTTCGACGTGTTGCGCCAGTCGCTGATGCGCCTGTTCAAGGCCCGCGGGCCGCAACCGGACGACGAAACGATTGATCGCGAGGCGCTGTTTGCGTGGTCTAGCTTGCACGGGGTTGTCAGCCTGCTGCGGACGGACGCGATGACAACATTGGACATTGCGCCATCGGCACGTGCCGATTTCGTGGCTCATGCCTTGCGGCAGATCGGCACGGCGCTGGGTATCAACACAGGCGGCCAAGGGCCAGATCGAGGATCGCCATGGACAGAGTAATGCGCGGCCGCTGGACGGCACGCCCCGACGGGGAATTCGTGGTGTTCATCATTGGCATGCGGATCAACCAGTTGTGGATGGTCCATCGCTGGCTCCCTCTGATCAAAGCGATGGCAGGCATGATCCGTGAACTTTCGCTCCGGCCGGAACTGGGCTTTCTGGGCGGGAAGACCTGGTTCGGGCGCACCATTGTGCTGATCCAGTATTGGCGATCTTTCGAGGATCTTGAGAACTATGCCAAGGCCAGAGACCTAAGCCATTTGCCGGCTTGGGCTGATTTTAATCGCAAGATCGGGAACGACGGCACCGTGGGCATATACCATGAAACCTACCGGATCAGGCCGGGGCAATACGAAAACGTCTTCGTCAACATGCCACCGACCTTGCTGGGCGATTGCGCCACTCTGACCGAAGCCAAGAGCCAATACGCCTCTGCACGGGGACGGATGGAGCAAGCCTGACAGCCCCCATCATTGACAGCCCGCTCCCATCATTCTGCACCGCTCAGGCGCGTGGGATGCAAGGAACAGCCTATCGGGAAGCCCGTCCTGCCATTGCGGCGCGCGCGAGATCATGTCGGTCCTGCTCAAACCGAAGCCGTGAAGCAGCAGCACGATCTTTTTGGGCCGTCCTCCGGATCGGGGCTTCAGGCTGGCGCCGTTGACAATTTTCGACGACGGATTGGTGCCCTTTTCCACCCACGGCATAACATTCGGGAGCGATCCTGTGTTCTGCGGCGAGAATGAAACAGACCGCACAAGAGCGATTGGCATTCCGCGCCATCCCTCTCTAATGCACACGCCATGCTGCGCATCACCGAACTGACCCTGCCGCTTCACCATCCGGACGAGGCCTTGCCTGCTGCAATCTGCAAGCGGCTGAGGATCACCCCGCGCGATCTGGTGCGGTTTGTCGTCGCGCGCCGCGGCCATGATGCGCGCGACAAGATGAACATCAATCTGGTCTATTCGGTCGACGTGAATGTGAAGAATGAGGCGGCGGTGCTCCAGCGCTTTCGCAAGGACCGCGGCGTCCAGCCCGCCCCTGACCCGCGCTACCATCTGGTTGCCACAGCACCCCAAGGTGCCACGTCCAAGCGGCCCGTTGTCATTGGTGCAGGACCATGCGGGCTTTTTGCCGGGCTCATTCTCGCCCAGATGGGGTTCCGCCCGATTATCCTCGACCGCGGCAAAGTCGTTCGTGAGCGGACCAAGGACACGTGGGGATTGTGGCGACAAGGGGTTCTCAATCCCGAATCGAACGCCCAGTTCGGCGAAGGCGGCGCCGGCACCTTTTCCGATGGAAAGCTCTACAGCCGGATCAAGGACCCGAACAACCGCGACCGCAAGGTTCTGACCGAATTCGTGAAAGCAGGCGCCCCGGCCGAAATTCTCACGGAGGCGCATCCGCATATCGGCACATTCCGGCTGGTCACGATGGTCGAGAGCATGCGCAAAAGCATTGAGGCTCTTGGCGGCGAATACCGCTTTTCAAACCGTGTTGATGGGATCGACATTGCAACCGATGCCCAGGGCGATCGCCGCGTGCGGGGAGTGCATCTGAGCACCGGCGAGTATCTGGAAGCAGACCACGTCGTGCTCGCCATCGGTCACAGCGCGCGTGACACGTTTGCGATGCTCCATGCGGCCGGCGTCCATGTCGAGGCCAAGCCGTTTTCGATCGGGGTCAGGATCGAACACCCGCAATCGTGGATCGACAAGTCACGGTTCGGCATCGAAGCGGGCAATCGCATCCTCGGCGCGGCGGAATATCACATCTCTCACCACTGCAAGAATGACCGGACGGTCTACAGTTTCTGCATGTGCCCCGGCGGCACCGTTGTTGCCGCGACTTCGGAGGAAGGCCGCGTCGCCACCAACGGCATGAGCCAGTATTCCCGCAATGAACGCAACGCAAACTCCGGGCTGGTCGTGGCGATCGATCCGGTGCGCGATTTTCCCGGCGATCCGCTGGCCGGGATCGCGCTGCAACGGCACTGGGAATCCCTAGCCTACGTGGCTGGCGGGTCGAGCTACAAGGCCCCGGCACAAAGACTGGGTGACTTCCTCGCCGGACGCCCTTCCGAAACACTTGGTTCGGTCACCCCGTCTTACAAACCCGGCGTGCATCTGACGGATCTGGCGCAATGCCTCCCGGACTACGCGGTAACCGCGATGCGTGAAGCCCTGCCCGTGTTTGGCCGGCAAATTCCGGGCTATGATCACCCCGATGTGTTGATGACCGGTGTTGAAACACGCACCTCATCCCCGATCCGCTTCACCCGCGGCAAGGATTTGCAAAGCCTCAACACGGCAGGGCTGTTTCCCGCTGGCGAGGGCGCCGGCTATGCCGGAGGAATTCTGTCGGCGGCGGTGGATGGCATCAAGATTGCCGAAGCCGTGGCGTTAAGCCTTGGCGCCGCCGAAGCCCTCAGCTGCCGCGATGGTGCTTCTGTCCAATAAGGACTGGTTTGGCACGACACGTCCCCTGACCAAGCACATCAATCAAGCCTGCTGGCACCAATCCGGCTATTCACCGACACGTCAGTCCTTGCGGCTTTGCCGGACCAGTTCAGCCAGCCGGATGCTCGTCCCTGCCAGCCCTTTACGGGCGTGATCCGCACCGACCGACAAAGCAGTTGCAGCAGCTTCGGCGAACAGCCTGCCGCCCACCGAAACGACCGTCGGATGTTCGGACGCGATGGCGCGGCTGTGCTCGATGGTGGTGCGCAATTGATCGATAGCATGGCGGCGCGGCATGGCGTCAGACAGGCCGATATCCACCGCATCGGGATGCTGCGCGGTCAGCTGATTGGTGAGCGCTTCCTCGCTTTCCGGAAAAGCCATATCAACCTGCCAGCCCGCTGCCAGAAACTGGTCCGCCAGCAGCGTGGTGCCCAGCATGTGCTTTTCGTCCGGTGCCGTTGCCAGCAGGATCCGGTAACGGCTGTTGCGGATGGTCTGCGACGTGGGGCTATATCGGACTGCGTGCCCCGCCAATTGCAACATGCTGAGAGCGATGGTCAGATCAAGTTCGCTGCACCGATCGCCCAGCCAGGCATCGCCCAGCGCCCGGGCCGCTGGTTCGATCAGTAGGGACAGGATCGCATCGCTCGTCCATCCCTGATCGGCCAGACTTGCCATGATCGCATTAAGCGCAAGATCATCGGCATTGAGCGCCAGTTCGATCAAGCGCGTCACATATTCGGCCACAGCAGGTGGGACGGACGATGCCCCCGCCGCTTCTTGCGGCCTATCCTCAGACCATCCATCGAGCAGCAGGTCCCAGTCCGAAAACAGCCGCGCGGCTGCCATATGCTCGCTGAGGACTTCGATGTGGTTGTGACGGCCATCACGCTGGATCGACGTCCACAACTCCGCCACGGCCTTGGGTGGACCTTCAAGGGTCTGGAGAAAGCAGCCATCTTCGAACAACAGCATGCCTGTGACATCAAGACCGCGATTGCGTACCCGCGCCCGGCCCGCGAGGAGCTCAAGATCGGACCCGCGCGGCGTGGCCGTGGCAATGCTTTTGTAAGTGAGGCAGGCAACCCACTCTTCCGAGTTGCGCGTCTCCGGCGTTTCCTGGACCAGCATTTCCCTCTCCCATGCAAGGAACGAGGACAAGCGGCAATCAAGGCGCAGCGAAGCTGCGCCAAGCGGTCCGGCAGACGATCCCCATCCGCCCAAAATGTCTCGGCACGATGCTGCAACCCCAGCATCGACAATTCCGAAGCGCGCCGATCCTTAACCCTTCGGCCGATGAATCAGCCAACACTCCACGCTTGCGCAACTTCTGCCCGAAGGCGCCAATCGTCAAGCACGAAAGGTTCCGGGCAGCATTTCGCCATCATCCATCCAAAGCCTGTCGAGTAGCGCACAGCCGTCTATCCCGGGCATGATCAGGTCGAGCAGCACCAGATCGGGCCGGTGCAGCAAGGCCAGATCCCACCCGACCCGCGCCTGCATCGCTTTCAACAAGCGGGCTGCCAACATAGACCTTTTCATGACCTTCTGAGCGCGGCGCGCGGGCCGGTGGAAGTTTGTGCTTGGCTCGACAATGCGCGGCGCTTCGCCCATCACCGCGCCCATGAAACCCCTCGTCCACGTTGAACCTCGGACCTCTGCCCTTTTGCCGTGGCTGGTCATTGGATTGGCGGGGGTGCTGACCCCTGCATCGGCCATGCTGCTGTTCGCAAGCACCCCTGCTCCCTCGCTGACAGTTGGCGGGCCGATTCTGGCCGTTGCCCTGATGAGCGTCGGCATGATCGCAGCGGCAGCGGCGGGGCGGTTGTGGATCGGCGTGACGCTTTCCATAGCGACGGGCGGAGGGCTTTTCCTTCTGGCGTGGGCGCTGGGCATTGCCCCGGAGGCCCACCCGCTGTCCTGCGGGGTTGCCCTCTTCATCGCCAGCGTCAGCTTCGCCGCTCGGGGCGCCTTGTTCGCCCGGAGCGCCGCGGGAAAGGGCTGGTGGATCGCTATCGCCGTTGTCGCGGGAGAGGCCGCTATGCTGGCCACCGCCGCGGGAATGCCGGACAGCTTGCCGGATTGGCTGCTCGCGCTGCTGCCAGCGCAGTGGGCCAGCGCAGCGATCCAGACAGCGCTGGCTGGCACCGGACTGCGCGCAGCGATCCCGGAATTGCTGGCCCTCACCGGCACCGCGATGGCAACCTTGCTGGTGACCAGACTGTGGCCCCGCCGCTGGCCCTATCTGATCATGTTCACTGCCTGGCTTGGCCTTTCCGCGCTCGTCTTGGCCGGGGTGTGATCAGAACGCGGCAACCGGGCAAGCCGCCCTTCGACGTCCCGCCCGGTGTATTCACGCAGCGCGTCGCAGCGCGGCCAAATCTTCTGCCGTCAGGATCAGCCGGACGCCCAGAGACCCCGTGGGGCCCAGTACCGGATGTTTCCGTAGGCTGATGTCGACCGCGGTAATCTCGTGATGCGCGGCGCAGGCCTGCACGATCAATGTCATGAGGTATTCCTGCGTCTCGAACGTGCGGCTCCGGGCAATCGCCGCGATCTGCGCCATCAGCGGATCGTAATCGAACACGTTCGCCATGGCATCGGAGGTAACCTGCACGAGGTCAGGCGAAATCGTCAGATCGAGATTGAGGACATGGGCATCGGGCACCACGTCATCCGGGCCATACGTCCCGATCGATACAGGAAGGTGGAGGTCACGCAATTCAATGCGGGCTTGGCGGGGCATGGCTGTGGCTTTCTGTGATCACGTAACGGTCACGCAAGCTACGCCGGCAAAGCGCAACCGGCTTCGCTCCGGCGATCCGTATTCCAATTTGCCCGTCGGCTTCTAGCCAATCGCGATTACGCTTGTGAAATTCGGCCGTGGAAGCCTGCTGTATTACACTCAGGACCGGCATGGCGCATGGCGTGATCCTTTTCATCCCTGCCGGCGCCGGTTATCGCCGCCCGCGCCCCCAATCTGAAAGTTGCCCGATGAAGAATGTCCTGCGCTTGCCTGCATGTGCGCTTGCCCTGTCGATCCCCCTCCCGCTCGCCGCGCAGACGGCAGAGGAGGAAACCGCTCCGCAAGATTCTGACGCGATCATCGTCACCGGGCGCGGGCTTGATCCGGCGCTGTCGACGGGCATCTACGCCACGACCACTATTGATCGCGCGGTGATCGTCGCATCGCCATCGGGCCGGATCGAAGATGTGCTGCGCGGTGTCGCGGGCTTCCAGCAGTTCCGCCGGTCGGACAGCCGCTCGTCCAACCCGAGCGCGCAGGGCGTGACGCTCCGGGCCTTGGGCGGCAATGCTACCAGCCGCGCGCTGGTGCTGCTGGACGGCGTGCCGCTGGCTGATCCCTTCTTCGGCTACATCCCGCTATCAGCGATTGCACCGGAAACGCTGGGCACGATCAGGGTCACGCGCGGCGGCGGTTCAGGGCCGTTCGGTGCAGGCGCGCTGGCAGGCACGATCGACATGGAAAGCGCCGAGCCGGGGGGAACCGCGGGCTTCCTCGGCAGCGCAGCGATCAACGACCGGGCCGAAACCGAGGCAACCGGCGTGCTGACCCAGCGGCTGGGCAAGGGCTTTGCGGTCGCCAGCGGTCGCTGGGACCGGGGCCAAGGGTTCTTCACCACACCCGCCGATCAACGCGTCCCCGCCTCTGCCCGCGCCGCGTTCGAAAGCTGGAATGCGTCATTGCGCGCGGTCGCGCCGCTGACGGACGAGGTTGAGGTGCAGGCCCGCGTCGCCACCTTCCGCGATGATCGCACGCTGCGGTTCCAAGGCGCCGATTCCTTCAGCCAGGGCGAAGATGCCTCGATCCGCATCGTCGGGCGCGGGGCGTGGGCCTTCGATGCGCTCGCCTATGTGCAGGCGCGTGATTTCGGCAATGTGGTGATCTCGTCCACCCGCTTCACTCCGACACTGGACCAGCGGCGCACGCCGTCGACCGGGATTGGCGGCAAGTTCGAGTTGCGTCCTCCGGTGCTGGAAGGGCACGATATTCGCATCGGTGCCGATTACCGCCGCGCTGACGGAGAGTTGCAGGAAGAGGCGCTCAACGCCGTGTCGGGCGCCATTACCGAACGTCGCCGTGCCGGAGGGGCGACCAGCAATTTGGGCATCTTCATCGAGGATGACTGGCAGATCGGTCCGCTGATCCTCAACGGCGGCCTGCGCGCCGACCGCACCAGTATCACCGATGGCTTTTACCGCGCGGTCAGCGCCAATGGCGTGCCGGTCAGCACCATCACCGCCGGCCCCCGCAGCGACTGGGCGGTGAACTGGCGCGCAGGCGCGTTGTTCTATGCCACCCGCCGGCTGGAGCTTCGCGCGGCTGCCTATACCGGCCTGCGCCTGCCGACGTTGAATGAATTGTACCGCCCCTTCGTGGTGTTTCCGGTCGTGACCGAAGCCAATGCCGCGCTTGAGAACGAACGATTGGAAGGCTTCGAGATCGGGTTTGACTGGCGACCGGTAAACGCCGTCGTCCTGTCAGTCACCGCCTTCGATAACGAGGTCGAAAACGCCATCGCCAATGTCACCATCGGCCCGAACCTGCGCCGCCGCGCCAATCTGCCCGCGATCGAAGCGCGCGGAATCGAGGCGAGCGTCGCCGCGAAGGTCGGCTCGGTCAGCCTTGATGGCGCGGTGGCCTGGACTGACGCCCAAGTGCGCGGCCAAGGCGCTTCGCTGGCGCTTGACGGCAACCGCCCTGCCCAGACACCCGAGTTTGCCGCCACCGTGACACTGGGCTGGGAGCCTGCTGCTGGCTGGCGCGTCGCCGGTACGCTGCGCCATGTCTCCACCCAGTTCGAAGATGATCTGGAGACCGATGCCCTCGCCCCCGCCACCACCATCGACGCCTTCATTACGGCACCCTTGCGGGGGAAACTGTCACTGATCGCACGCGGTGAGAACCTGACGGACGAACCGATCATCACCCGCAACCAAGGCGGCTCGATCGATCTGGGCGTGCCACGCACCTTGTGGCTGGGGGTGCGCTACGGCTTCTGAACGGGCGCGCCCAAAAGCTGCTTGCGGCCGGGTGAAAGCGGAAACGCTGGAAAACTCCGCACCGCGCCTTTGCGCTAGCCGCCCCTGTCCCTAATCCGTTCCGCACTATGGCACAGATCGACATCGGGCGCGACCAAGGCGGACAGGCGATCGGCATCGATCTGGCCGAGCTGCTTGCCACGCGCCTGCTGGTGCAAGGCAACTCCGGGTCGGGCAAATCGCACCTTTTGCGCCGCCTGCTTGAGGAATGCGCCGGGCAGGTCCAACAGATCATTATCGATCCCGAAGGGGATTTCGTCACCCTTGCCGATGCCTTCGGCCATGTGGTGATCGACGCGGGCGCATATTCCGCGCGCGAGATCGAGGAGCTTGCGGCACGCGTCAGGCAGCACCGCGCATCGGTGGTGCTGGCGCTGGATGAACTCGAGGTCGAACAGCAGATCCGCTGCGCTGCGCTGTTCCTGACCGCGCTGTTCGATGCCCCGCGTGAACATTGGTACCCCGCGCTTGTGGTGGTCGACGAAGCGCAGATGTTCGCCCCCGCCGCGGCAGGTGAGATGAGCGATGAGACCCGCCGCCTCACCCTGTCGGCAATGACCAACCTGATGTGCCGCGGGCGCAAGCGCGGCCTGGCCGGGATCGTTGCCACCCAGCGGCTTGCCAAGCTTGCCAAGAATGTCGCCGCCGAAGCCAGCAACTTCCTGATGGGTCGCACGTTTCTCGATATCGACATGCAGCGCGCCGCCGATCTGCTGGGGATGGACCGGCGCCAAGCAGAACGGATTCGCGATCTTCAGCGCGGCCAGTTCCTCGGCCTTGGCCCGGCGATCAGCCGGCGGCCGGTGGCGGTTCATGTGGGGACTGTGCGCACTGCCGGGCGCGGCGGGGGGCAAGATCTGATCCCGCTGCCTGATGCTGCCGAGGGTGCGATGGAGGCGCTGCTGACCGACCGCCTGACCGAAGCGGCAGCCCAGCCCCAGCCCGTCCGCCGCCCTCCTCCGCCCGCTGCGCCGCGCGCCGCGCTGGAGGATGCCATCGCGCTTCCCCGCGTATTGCCAAGCGTCGTTCCTACTGCCGAAGCGCCTCAATCACCCGCGCCTGCGCCGCCAGCACCGCCGCCGCCGCCGCCCGCCGCCAATGCCGAGCCGCCCGGAACCCTCGCCGAAGTGGTCCGCGATATCGCGCTGGAGGATGGCGCAACCTTCCGCCCGGCCGCCGCGCTGTTCCGCGACTTCGCAATCCGTTGCCGCCAGCGCGGGATTGCCAGCGCACATATTGATCTGGCCCGTTTCCGCCGGATGTTTGCCTTTGCCATCAGCGGTTTGGATCAGCTGGAGGATGACACCCAGACCGCCATCGCGCACAGCGCAGACGGGGTCGAGGATGACGTGCTCGCCCCCTATCTTGCGATCCTCATCGCCGCCACACAGGGCACCCCCATGCCGGATGAGGATGAGCTTGGCCGGCTCTACGGCAGCGCCTCGCCCAGCCGGGTGAGGCGTTTGCTTGATCATCTGGAACGGCAGGGCCGGATTGTGATGCGCGAGGATTTTGGCGGAGAGCGCAGCATCATTGTGCCGATGATCCCTGCCGCGGCGTGATGTTTCACGGGAAACACGCCAAAAGGCGGGCCTAAAGCGGGGCTGGCGGGGTCTATGGGGGGGCTGGCACGGGCCAAAGCCGCGGCTGATCCGATCTGGAGCCAGGCGAATTCACGCTGCCTTCCGCGCACGGTTCGGCGTCCGAATAGGTTGCAATTGACAATCAATCCCCGCACTCTCAGTCTGCGGTAAGGGGACGCTTTTCGAAGGGGATCAATTGAATGCAAGCGCAAATCCTTGCGCCCGCCGCCGTGTTGGTGGTGTGGTCGCTTATCATGCTGTTCTGGATGGCCGGGGTGCGGCTGCCGGCGCTGAAAAAGGCCGGGATCGACCTTGGCGCGCGGCCCGGTGGACGGGGGCAAGACCTTGAAGGGCAGCTCGATCCGCGCTTCAATTGGCCGGCGCATAATTACGCGCACCTGATGGAACAGCCGACGCTGTTTTACGCCGCCGCCTGTATCCTTGCGATCATGGGGGCAGGCGCTATCGATGTGACGCTGGCGTGGGCCTATGTGGGCTTGCGGATCGTCCATTCCATCTGGCAGGCGACGGCCAATAAGGTGCCGGTGCGGTTCATGTTGTTCATGCTGTCGAGCTTCGCCTTGGTGGGGCTGGCGCTGCGCGCGGCGATGGTGACGCTGCTGGCCGATCCCTCGGCCCTTCCGGCTTAAGCTGACACTTCAAGGAGAGAGATGATGATCGGAATGGATATTCTTCAACCCGTCGTGGCGCTGCTGGCGTGGACGATGGTGATGTGGGTGTGGATGTACGCAACCCGCATCCCGGCCATGAACAAGGCCGGGATCGACGCCAAGACCCTCGTCGGCGGCGAAGGGTCAAGCCTGCGCGCCAAACTGCCGGATAGCGTCAGCTGGAAAGCGGATAACTACAACCACCTGCATGAAGCGCCGACGCTGTTCTATGCGGTAGCGATCGTCCTGGCGATCATCGGGCAAGGCGACGGGTTCAACACCTTGTTGGCGTGGGCCTATGCTGGCTTGCGCATCACTCACAGCATCGTGCAGGCAACGGTCAACCGCGTGATCGTGCGCTTTGCGCTGTTCGCCCTGTCATCGCTGGTGCTGATGGCGCTGATCCTGCACGCAGGGATCGCTGTATTCTAGGAGCCAAAGCGGCGGAGACTTACTCCGCCGCTTCTGCTTCCTGCACGGCATGGGCACGCGCCGCCAGGTAACGCTCGCCGTCGAGCGCCGCCATGCAGCCCATGCCCGCCGCCGTCACGGCCTGACGATAGACGTGATCGGTCACGTCTCCGGCGGCAAACACGCCGGGGATCGCGGTCTTGGGCGTGCCGGGTTCCGTCAGCAGGTAGCCGCTTTCGTCCATCGGCAGCTTGCCAGCGAATAGCGAAGTCGCCGGCGCGTGGCCGATGGCAACGAAAGCCCCGTCCACTTCCAGCGTCGACGCCGCGCCGGTCACCGTATCGGTCAGCGCGAGGTGGTGGAGCATCCCGTTCTCGCCTGCCTCGAAGCTCTCCACGCCCTTGTTCCACAGCACGGTGATCTTGGGATTAGCGAACAGGCGCTCCTGCAAGATCTTCTCCGCACGCAAGGAATCGCGGCGGTGGATCAGCGTGACGTTGTCCGAATGGTTGGTGAGATACAGCGCTTCTTCCACGGCCGTATTCCCGCCGCCGATCACCGCAACTTTCTTGCCGCGATAGAAGAACCCGTCGCAGGTCGCGCAGGCCGAAACGCCCTTGCCGCCCAGCGCCATTTCGCCCGGAACGCCCAACCACTTGGCCTGCGCGCCGGTGCAAATGACAAGGCAATCGGCGATATATTCATCGCCGCTGTCGCCAATCGCGCGGAAGGGGGAGCCGTGTTCCAGATCGACCGAAACGATCGTGTCCCAGATCATCCGCGTGCCCACATGTTCGGCCTGGGCGCGCATTTCCTCCATCAGCCACGGCCCCTGCACCACATCGCGAAAGCCGGGGTAATTCTCGACATCGGTCGTGATGGTCAGCTGCCCGCCGGGCTGTAGGCCCTGCACGACAATCGGTTCCAGCATGGCGCGCGCGGCATAGATGGCGGCGGAATAGCCTGCCGGGCCGGAGCCGATGATAAGCATCTTGGTGGTGTGGGTCGCCATGGGTCGCCTCGGATGAATTTCGCAAAGTGGAATATGGGGATTTAGGCTGCGATTGTCACGCTACCAGCTTGTCGCGCAGGCGCTGTTTGCGGGCCTCGTCCACACCTAATTCAGCGGCGAGATAGGCATCCAGCGAACCATGACTGCGTGTCACGTTTGCAATGTAAGTATCGAAATATTCTGGCAGAACACCCATCAGGTTGTGCAGCGCCTCAGGATCGATCTTGCCATAATGCGCCTCCATCCGGGGGAGCGACTGGCGTTCCAGAATGGCGCGGGTGGGCGCATCATTGGTCAGCAGGAATTCGCCAATGATATCATCGTGGTGCACGCCCAGCACATGCAGCAGCAGACTGGCTGCGATGCCAGTGCGGTCCTTGCCGGCGAAGCAATGCACGAGGCTGCCGCCGTCGTTTTCATCCAGCGCGTTGAAATACCGTGTGAACATAGCGATCATCGCCGGATTGACCGGCATCCGCGTATAGACCGCCAGCATCCGTTCGCGCGCCTTTTCAGGCGTCATCACAATTTGGCCGCCGCCCCCTTCATGCGGCGGCGAATTGCTGGTTTCCCCATCATATGCAAGCACTTGTGCGGCAAAGTTCGGATGGCGTCTGCACGGAAAACCCTCACGCTCGCTCGTCCCGCGCAGGTCGATGACGGTGCGGATATCCAGAGCATCGATCAGCGCCAGATCATCGTCCGATGCCTCCATGTGCTGGCCCGACCGCAGCAGCACCCCGGTTTTTACCCGGCCTCCACCGGCAACATGATAACCGCCATAATCGCGAAGATTATGGATGCCTTGGGTGACAAAGAAGGGGCCGATGCGGCCGGCGTTGGACGCGCTGTCTGGAGAATCGCTGGTCATGATGCGGCACCCTTACAGCGCTCAAGGACGGGGGCAAGGCGGGGGCAAGCGAGCGCCTAGGGGATGTTGCGAAGGGGCCATACAGGGCTGCCCCAACACCTTGTGGTTAATCCGGCATTTGCCACCCCTAACCCCGAGCGACATGACCTATGGTCCGCATCTTGCCGGTGGTGATGTTCACCGCAATGCACCGCGCTGAGGACGCATGGCAGGCGATCTATGCCGGCGCGCAGGATTTCCTGTCGAAGCCTTTCGATCCGGCCGATCTGGTCGCGCGGGTCGACACGCGCAGCGCGGTGACGGGCCAGACTGTGCACGACCAGCCTTTGGCCGCCAGTTCCCGCCGCTTGATTTAAGCCGCTGCCGCGCGCGACGGCCCGGCTAACAGCCCCCGCCCGATCACCTGCGCCTGAATTTCGGCCGCGCCTTCGAAGATGTTGAGAATCCGCGCATCACACAGCACCCGGCTGATCGGATATTCCAACGCATAGCCATTGCCGCCGTGGATCTGCACGGCATTATCAGCAGCGCTCCACGCGGCCCGCGCGGCGAGCAGTTTTGCCATCCCGGCCTCGATATCGCAGCGGGTGGCGAGATCCTTGGCGCGGGCAGCCGCATAGGTCAGTTCGCGCGCCATCACGATTTCCGCCGCCATCAGCGCCAGCTTGTCCGCCACGCGCGGAAACTGCGTCAAAGCCGCACCGAATTGCTTGCGCCCCAATGCATAGCCGAGCGCGAGGTCAAAGGCGTTCCACGCCACCCCCACCGCGCGCGCGGCGGTCTGGATGCGGGCGCCTTCGAAGGTGCGCATCAGCTGTTTGAAGCCCTGCCCCTCGCGCCCGCCAAGCAGCCCGTCCGCCGCCACCGCAAAGCCATCAAGGCCCAGCGCATATTCCTTCATCCCGCGATAGCCGAGCACTTCGATCTCGCTGCCTTCGATCCCCGCATCGGGGAACGGCACGGTGTCCGTTCCGCGGGTCTTTTCCGCCAGCAGCATCGACAGACCGGCATAGCCCGGCTGCGCAGGATCAGTGCGCACCAGCATCGTCATCAGATCAGCGCGTGCAGCATGGGTGATCCACGTTTTCGCGCCCGTCACCTGCCAGCCGCCATCGCTCATCCGCTCGGCGCGGGTGCGGACTGCGGCAAGATCGCTGCCGGTGTCGGGCTCGGTGAACACCGCTGTGGGCAGGCATGATCCATCGGCGATCCGAGGGAGATATTTCGCTTTCTGTTCGGGCGTTCCGTTCTCGGAAATCAGCTCGCCCGCGATTTCCGAACGCGTGCCGAGGCTACCAGCGCAAATCCACCCGCGCGACAATTCCTCCGAAACCACCGCCATCGCCAGCTTGCCAAGGCCCAGGCCGCCGTGTTCCTCGGGAATGCACACGCCAAACACGCCAAGCGCCGCCATCTGCGCGATCACAGCGTCAGGGATCAGCGCGTCGGCAAGGTGCCATGCATGGGCATGGGGTGTGATCGCTTCGGCTGTAAATGCCCGCATCTGGTCACGGACCAGATCAAGGTCATCATCGCCCAGCCCTTCATCCGGGCGCAGGCCGTCTGCCAGCAGCGCAGCAAAAGCGGCGCGGCTTTCGGGCGTATTGCCATCTGCCAGCAGCCGGGCGACTGCCGGTTGCGCGGCAAAGGCGCGGGCCTCTGTCTCGGTGCCGAAGGCGGAAGGGCGCACCACTTCATGCGCGCTCATCGGCAGGCCATATGCGATCTGCGCGAGGTATTCGCCGAACCCGATCCGCAGGCACAGCTCCTCGGTCTGGCCAAAGCGGCCCGCGCCTTGCGCCCGCGCTGCCCAATCAAGGCTGGCTTCCAGCGCCGCGATGCTGGCAGCGATCCAGGCATAGCCGTGGACGCAGTGTTGCTGACGGGTCAGCAACGCGGCATCGATCGTTCCGCCGGGCGCGACGCTCCGCTCCACCGCCGCCCGCACGTGTTCCGAATATTCGCGCGCTGCCACGATACTGGCGCGCGCTGCATCCATCCATTCGCTCATGGCAGGCGTGCTAGCAGAGCAAGCCGTGCGAAGCGAACCCGCAAATGCGCGAGGAACCCGCCCTCGGCCATCAGGCCATTGTTACAAATGTGGTTTTCCAGTCACACTCGTAGCAGCATCGTCTGCCCAATGTCTGTCAACTGCGTTAAATGATCACTTATCGCGTATACCCCTGACCAGAATACTGATTCTGCGCAGCCACATCGCTGGCGCGCGGTACGCCTGGGGGCAGGCGAACAGGGGCACTACAGCTCTCGCGTCGGCCCTCGCGCAGGATGAGCCGTGCAGGATTCGCCCGATGGGGCCGATCCGACGGGCGGCTCATCCGGCGAAAACGGCAAGGTCAGGCCCGCTCGCGGCGGCGCTTGGCCTTGTGCACGTCATTCCTACGCGAGGTCTCATCATGCGCATTACAAAGCTCACCCTCAATTCGTCGTCGGTTCCCGCACTCGCGGCCGCCCTGCTGATCGCAAGCTTTGCGCCAGCCACGGCCAGCGCGCAGGACAGCCTTGCCGAAGAAGACGCCGCCACCGACGAAAAGCCCGACGTGATCGTGGTCACCGGTTCGCGCATCGCGCGCGATCCCAATGCAACCGCGCCGCTGCCGATCAGCACGCTTGATGCCGAAGATTTCCGGAATTTCGGCGGAACCGATCCGACGGCGGCCCTGCGCCAGATTCCGGCGCTGATTGCCTCGGGCACCGTGGCCGATTCGATCGAGCGCGGCGGCGGTGGCGTCGGTCAGGCAACGCTCAACCTGCGTCAGCTCGGCTCGAACCGCACACTGGTGGTGATCGATGGCTGGCGGCACGTTTCCGGCGTGGCCGGCTCGCAGACGGTCGACGTGTCGACCATCCCCAACGCCCTGATCGAACGTGTCGAAGTGCTGACCGGCGGGGCTTCGGCCATTTATGGCGCCGACGCTGTGACCGGCGTGGTGAACTATGTGCTGAAGCGCGATTTCGAAGGCATTCAGCTTAACGGGCAAATGGGCATTTCGTCGCGCGGGGATGGCCGCAGCTACCGCCTCGAAGGGGTAGTCGGGCAGAATTTCGCCGATGGCCGCGGCAATGTGACGCTGGCGGCGGGCTACACCAAGGATGATGAAATCCTGTTCGGCGCCCGTGAATTCACGCGTGACAACGGGCGAGGTAACAATTCGACGACCTATGCCGACCCGGCACGGCGCTTCCAGCGCGGCGATATCAGCGCGGCGACCACGCCCAACTTCGCCAGCCGTTTCCGCCTTGGCGGCCCAGGCCCGTCGGCAACGCGCTTCCCCACCGGCCCGCTAATCCCGACGGCGGCGCAGGCGGCGACCCTGTTCCCCGGCGGCATCACCCCAGCCGAACAGGCGCTGATCGATCGCGCAGCCAATTCGCCGGCCTTCGTGGTCGGTGCTGATCCGCGCTTCGCGATCTCGTCGAACCGGGGCCTGATCTTCCGCAATGACTTCGGCTTCTTCAATGCCGATACCAACAGCAACGGCGTGCGGGACTGCAATGAAAGCTTCATCGGCCGCACCGGCTTTGGTGGCGGCGGCTGCCTTGTCACCAATGACGATGGCACCGTGCGCCCGTTCCAGGACGGCATCATTGCCACCGGCGCCAACCAGTTTGGCGGCGATGGCTCTGTCGAACGCACCAACGAAGCCTCGCTGATCCCTGGGTCGGAGCGGATTTACGCCAACCTGCGCACCAGTTTTGAATTTTCCTCCGCGGCGCGGGCGTGGGTCGATGCCAAGTATGTCCGCAACACCACCACCAGCCGCAACAATTACAATACCTTCTACGACAGCCTGTTCATCGCGCCGGACAACCCCTTCATTCCGCAGGTGTTGCGGGCCGATGCGAACGAGGCCGGAGGCTTGAGGGTCAGCCGCGACTTCCTCGATCTCGGGCCGGGCATTTCGACCGCCGAACGGGAAACCTTCCGCATCATTGGCGGGTTGGACGGGGAAATCACCCCGAACCTGCGCTATGAACTGGTCGGGAATTACGGCCGGACGGACAACGTCAACACCTTCAGCAACTCCGTTCGCTACGACCGGTTGTTCGCTGCAATCGACGTGGTGACCGATCCGCGCACCGGGCAGGCGGCGTGCCGTTCGACGGTCAATCCCGGCGCGGCCCCGCACCCGGGTTCGGAATTCTTCCCGACCATCGCGCCCGGCTTCTTCACCTTCCGTCCGGGCGCCAACAGCGGTTGCGTGCCCGCCAACCTGTTCCGCGGGATCAATTCGGTCAGCCCCGAAGCAACCGCATGGATCACCACGCCGACCACCAACCGCTTCCGGCTGGAACAGACGGTCATCACCGGCCTGCTGAACGGCGACACCGGCGGGTTCTTCAACCTGCCGGGCGGTGCGGTGCAGTTCTCGCTCGGCGCTGAATACCGCAAGGAAGAATCGCGCTCGCGCTTCAACGACCTGCTGCTGGGCAGCCTGCCCGAAGGCTCGCCGGCAGGCCCGGCGGGAACCTTCATCGGCACCATCTCGCCCAACCAGACGCTTCTGTTCGATGCGGCTGCGCGCCAGTTCAATGCGGGCGGCCAGTTTGACGTGGCGGAGGTCTTCGGCGAAATCCTGCTGCCGCTGCTGAGCGACACGCCGTTCTTCCACGAATTGAGCGTGGGTGCAGCGGGCCGCTATGCCGATTATTCCACCGTGGGCGGCACCTTCACCTGGAACGTCAACGGCGTGTGGGCTCCGATCGAGGACGTCCGGCTGCGCGGCACCTATGCCGTGGCAATCCGGGCGCCCAACATTGCCGAACTGTTCGATCCGCAACAGGGCGCAACCTTCCGGCCGAACGATCCGTGCAGCCAGTCGAACATCGACCGCCTGTTGGGATCGAATGATCCGGCAGCACAAAACCGGCTCAACAACTGCCGCGCTGATGGCATTCCGGTAGGTTACGAAGACCCGCTGACCGCACGCTTCTCCGGCACGTCGGGGGGCAACCCCAACCTGAGCGAGGAATCGGCCACGACCTTCACCGTCGGCGCCGTGATCCAGCCGCGCTTTATCCGTGGCCTCACCCTTTCCGCCGATTATTATTCGATCGAAATCGAGGACGCGATCCAGGCCGTAACCTCGCAGGATATCGTCGATACCTGCTATGACCTGCCGACTTTCCCGAACGATTTCTGCGGCCTGTTCACCCGTAACCGGGCGGCAGGATCGCCGACCTTCCTGGGGCTGAACTTCCTGCAGCAGACCCAGATCAACTTCGCCAAGCTCGAAACCCGCGGGGTCGATGTCCAGGCCAACTACGCCTTCGGTCTGGGCAAGAACAACTTCAACCTGCAGATCGCTGGCAACTGGACAGAGCGGCTCAATCGCTTCTTCGACCCGGTCGATACCACTCTGGTGAACCCGGGCCTGCGTGAATTGGGCGCACCGGAATGGATGGGCTCCGGCTCGGTCACCTGGAACCGCGGCGATTTCACTCTGAACTACGGGGTGCAGTATATCGGCTCGACTGCGGCGGCTTCGGTCATGCAGATTGAACGGATTCAGGCCGAATTCGGCCCCGCCGGCTTCGCGCCCGAATTCTGGGTGCACAACCTGGCCTTCAATCTCGATGCCACGGACCAGATCAGCTTCTATGGCGGCATCAACAACCTGACCGACGAAGAGCCCTACCTCGCAAGCTCGGCCTTCCCGGTGTCGGGCATCGGCCGGACGATGTTCCTGGGCGTTAACGCGCGGTTCTGATCCGGCGCGGCCCACGGGCCATAAAAAAGGGGCGGGATGGTATCGGCCATCCCGCCCCTTTCCTTTTGCGCGGTTCGCTTATTCGTAAGTGCCCAGCAAGCCGCGGGCGACCACCCAGTTGTGGATCTCGCTCGGCCCGTCATAGATGCGCATCGTGCGCAGTTTGTTGCTCATCAGGTAGAGCGGCAATTCGCGGGTCATGCCCATCCCGCCGAACATCTGCATCGCGTGATCGACGATTTCATAAGCGCTTTCGGTGCAGAACGATTTGATCATGGAGATTTCGCTGCGGGTATCGCGCCCCTCGTCGATCTTCCACGCACAGTCATAAGTCATCAGCCGCATCGCGTGGATCTTCGTCGCGGCGTCCGCGATCCAGTTCTGCACCGTCTGACGGGCCGACAGCGGCTTGCCAAAGGTCGTGCGCTGCGGGGCATATTCGATCATCATGTCCATCGCGCGCTGCGCCATGCCGATCGACCATGACGCCATCTCGATCCGCCGCGTGCCCAGCCGCACCTGCATTGGCGCAAAGCCCTGCCCCCGCTTGCCGAGCAGCTTCCAACCCGGCACCCGGCAATCGTCCAATGCAATTTCATACGTCGCCGTCCCGTCGATCATCGGGATCTTGCGCAGCACGTTGAAGCCGGGCGTGTTGCGATCGACAAGGAAGGCCGACATCCCGTTGCGGCCGTTAGGGTTCTTGTCGGTAACCGCCATCAGGATCGTGAAATCGGCTTCCGCACCCTTGGTGATCCAGATCTTGCGGCCGTTGATGATCCAGTCATCGCCATCCTGAACAGCGGTGGTGATCATCCCCTGCGGGTCGGTGCCCGCGCCGGGTTCCGAAATGCCGATCGCGCTGATCGTTTCGCCCCGGACATAGGGTTCCAGATAGGCTTCGCGCTGGCGTTCATCGGCAGCCACCATCAGCATCCGCAGGTTGGGCGAATCTGGCGGCAGGTAATAAGGCACCACGGTCTTGCCCAGCTCCTCGCTGACGCCGACCATCGCCACCATCGGCAGGTTCATCCCGCCCACTTCCTCGGGCGCATCAAGACCCCACAGGCCCAGTTCGCGCGACACGACGTCAACCTTCGCCGTCTCCTCGGCGTTGAGGTAGGTGCCCTGCCCCAGATTTTCACGCGCGATAACGGTCGCTTCGTAAGGCATCAACTGGTCGCGCACGAACTTGGCGACCAGATCCTTCAGCATCGCGTGTTCGTGATCGAGCTCGAAATTCATGTGTTCTCGTTCCTGTCTTTGATGGGTCCTGCGCCGCCCCTGACACCACAGATTACGCAAGCTGTCACCCGCCCAGATGCGCAGCCTGACATTTCTGACACGCTGCCATGAGAGATTGACCTCAATTAGAAATATGCATAGCTTCACATCTGCATATCTTTGCAGGTTACAGGGGGACTCATGCCAAGTCGGCTGATTGTATCGCGCGAACTTGCCGATATGTTCCGGTTGCTCGCGCATGCCGATCGGCTCCGCCTGATCGAGGAACTGCGCCTCGAGGAAAAGGACGTGAGCGGCCTCGCCGCCGCGCTTGATCTGCCCGCCACGCGCGTATCGCAGCACCTTGCCATGCTGCGTGCGCACCGCCTGATCGAAGAGCGCCGCGACGGGCGCAACCATTTCTACCGCCTTGCCCGCCCCCAGATCGCCGACTGGATCATCGACGCCCTTCCCTTTGTCGACATCCGTCAACGGCTGAAAGAGGCCGACCATATCGACGCCGCACGCGCCTTGTGGGGCGCGTCGCATCCCAAAGCTTGAGACGGAAAGGATTCCCCAAATGCCCCACTTTGCCAAAGGCGTGGTCAAGTTCCAGCGCGAAGTCTTCCCTGAAAAGCGCGAACTGTTCGAACGCCTCAGCACCGGCCAGAGCCCCGAGGCGCTGTTCATAACCTGCTCCGATAGCAGGGTGGAAACCGCGATGCTGACCCAGACCGATCCGGGCGAGCTGTTCATCTGCCGCAACGCCGGGAACATCGTGCCGCCGCACACCAACCAGACCGGCGGCATGACCGCATCGATCGAATTTGCAATCGGCGCGCTCAATATCCCCCATGTCGTAATCTGCGGCCACACCGAATGCGGCGCGATGAAGGGCGCAATGAACCGCGCCGCTCTGACCAGCTTGCCGCACGTCCGCGAATGGCTCGGTTTTTCGCAAGGCGCGGTTGATATCGTCGAAGCGATCGGCGCGGGCCTCGATCCCGAAGCCAAAATGCGGATGCTGCTCGAACAAAACGTCATCCTGCAATTGCAGCACCTGAAGACCCACCCGACAGTCGCGGTCGCGTTGGCCCAGAAGGCGGTTCAATTGCACGGCTGGGTCTATGATATCAAAACTGGCGAAGTGTCCGCCTTTGACGATGCCACCGGCACATGGGTTCCGGTCGAAGATCGTTACGCGGCAGACGTCGCCACCGCGATGATCGGCCAGCACGCCTGCTGACGCAGAGCCTCCGCTGAAAAGCCACGCCCCCGACCCGAAAGAGGCCTTCCCGATGCGCGCATCAACCACCGACCGCCTGACGTCTGCCGTAATCGGGCGCGATTTTCTCGCGTCGATCGTGGTGTTTCTGGTGGCCCTGCCGCTGTGCATGGGGATTGCAATTGCATCGGGCGCCCCGCCGGCGCTCGGCCTCGTCACCGGGATTGTTGGTGGGCTGGTGGTCGGATCGCTTGCGGGATCGCCGTTGCAGGTAAGCGGCCCAGCGGCAGGGATGGCGGTGCTGGTTTATCAACTGGTGCAGGAACACGGCCTCATGATGCTCGGCGTGGTGGGCCTGATCGCAGGATCGCTGCAATTCCTCGCCGGGACGCTGAAGCTTGGCCAGTGGTTCCGGGCGATTTCGCCCTCGGTAATCCAAGGGATGCTGGCGGGAATCGGCATTCTGATCCTGTTCTCACAACTCCACGTCATGCTCGACGACGCGCCGCGCGCCAGTGGACTGCTGAACATCGCCGCTATTCCCGAGGCAATCATCAAGGTCTTCCCGGTGGACGGCTCGGTGCACCACCTTGCGGCCATGGCCGGTATCGTCACCATCGCCACGATCGTGCTGTGGAACCAGTTCAAGCCCAAGAAGCTGGCGCTGATCCCGGGGCCGCTGCTCGGCGTGCTGGTCGGCACGGCGTTCGCGATTGCCTTTGCTCTGCCGATCACGCTGGTGGAACTGCCCGCCACGCTGACCAGCGGTCTCAACATCCCGACAGCCGAGGCCTTTGCCGGGATCACCAACCCCGATATTCTGACGCTCGGCCTCGTCTTCGCCTTTGTCGCCAGCGCCGAAACGCTGCTATGCGCCACGGCCGTCGACAAGATGCACATCGGCACGCGCACTGATTACGACAAGGAACTGCGTGCCCAGGGCATCGGCAACATGATCTGCGGCGGGCTTGGCGCACTGCCAATGACCGGGGTGATCGTGCGCTCTGCAGCCAATGTTGAGGCGGGCGCTACCACCCGCGCATCCGCGATCCTGCACGGCGGCTGGCTTCTGCTGGCCGTGGCGGCCTTCCCCTTCGTGCTCAACGAAATCCCGACGTCGGTGCTTGCCGCGATCTTGGTCTATACCGGCTACAAGTTGGTCAACATCGCGCAGATCCGCAAGATCGCCGAGTTCGGGCGGCAGGAACTGGTGATCTACTTCGCCACACTGGTGGGGGTGGTCGCGATTGACCTGCTAACCGGCGTGATCCTCGGCTTCGGTCTTGCCACGCTCAAGCTGGTCTACACCTTCTCGCACCTCGATATCCGGCGCGAGCATGATGATGCGACCAACCGGGTCGATCTCTGGATGACGGGGTCGGCGACCTTCTTCTCGATCCCGCAGCTGGGGCAGGCTCTGGAAAGCTCGCCCTTCGGATCAGAGGTGCACATCCACGTCGAAAAGCTCGACTATATCGATCACGCCTGTCTGGAAATGCTCTCCTCGTGGGAAAAGCTGCACCAGAGCACGGGCGGGACGCTGATCGTGGAGTGGAACGAGCTGGTGGAACGCTACGGACGGCGTTCGGAAGATCCGAGCAAGACCGAAATCCCGGCCCTCATGAAGCGCGCCGTCGCCTGACTGCAAAGCCGGGGAGGCGGCAATCAGCTGACGGGTTCGGTCGCATCTGCATTCCACAACTGCTTGGCATGTTCGATATCTTCGGCACTGGCGCGGCTAAAACGGTGGGCGACGAAATTGATCCCCTCGATCAACCACAGCGCAAGCTCAGGCTGGGCCAGGCGATAGACGCGTTTTTGACCGTGGGTTTCGGTCTCCACCAGCGCAATCGCGCGCAGCACGCCAAGGTGCTGGGACACGCGGGTCGGCGAAATCTCCAACAGATCGCCAAGTTCGTTCACCGTCTGATCGCCGGCTTGCAGTTTAAGCAGCAGGCGAATGCGGTCAGGGTGTGAAATCTGCCGCAGGACATGGGCCAGTTCGTTTGCAACAATCTTACGGCTTGGCATCCAAGCGACCTTTCTACGTAGATGAAATCTATAAATTTGAACGCGTAACGCGCAAGGCCGGCATTTGGCTCCCGCCGCTACTAATTAGCTAACTTTTAAGCACCCGCCAGCCTTTTTGTGGCCGTTGGCTGACGGCTGCCCCGCGCTGCACCATGCCCAGAAACGCGGCATCGGAGACCGCGGTCACATAGGGCGCATCTCCGGCGCAACCCGCTGTCGTGACGCCGCTATCGCGCAGCCGCGCCCAGATATCATGCAGCCGCCATGCGGAGCGTGCCGCACCTATGTAATGCAACGTGAGCGCCAGCGCGTGGATCAACCCTTGCGCATTCAGTGACAGGCGGCTTGGGCTATCACCGGCAGCTTCGCTGGTGATCAGTTGCAGGCCCCGGCCCATCCACACCATCGGCCATGCCTTGGGCGCGCCGCCGGAGTGGCTTAACATGGTGAAGATCGTGCTGCGCAGATCGGGCATCGTAATGATCGCGTCCCAAGGGGACCGGCCCGCCATCAAGGTCGGCAGCGCATCCTCGATCGTCAGGATATCAATGCCTGCCCGGTGGTGCAGGGCCGTGATCGTATCGCGCTGACAGGCGTGGACGATGAGGGCGATCGCTTCTCGCCGTTCGGCCCGGGCGGCATCGATCATCGCCGTCAGCAGTCCGGCGCGGGGAACGGGCGCGCCGCCCGCATCCTTCGGTGTGCATCGCGCGGGATGCGGGCTCATCAAAACAAGGTCGATCCCGTCATGACGGGTCAGCGCGCCGCGCGCGTGATCGATGCAATAGCTGGCGATATAATCCGCCTCTGGCAAATCGGGCGCGCCGCCGTGCTGGAAAGCCACCGGGTTCCAGCCGATCCACGGGGTAAACACCGGCGCAGACGAGACTGCGGCCGGAACAAACGCGATATTGATCCCCAGCCATTCGGCCAGTTGCGCTGTGCCTGCCTGCCAGTCCTGCGGTGCAGGTTCGCCGGACTGTGCGAGTTGCACGCCCGATGGCACCAGCGACAGAAGCTGCTCGCCCGGCACGTCAAGCGGGAGCCTGTTGGTCGGACTGCGGTGATCCATACGCCGGCTTCCTTCGATGTAACGGGAAAAGCGATTGAGGCGGCCCATTAAGTGAGCTTTTATGATCTGAAAAATTCAATCTTTATTCGCAAACGTTCGAATTCTTGAATGATTGAAGACGTGGGTTACATCCCTTCCCGGCTTGTATCAGCGTGTCGACGCGGGCATCAGGGGCGCGGGAGATCAGGGGAGCACAACAAGCATGACCATCCACCAATTGCGCGCCGGCGCAGCATTGGCATTGTTTATCGGATCAGCCACCCACGTCGCGGCGCAGGACGCTGCGAGCGAAGCGACGCAACTGGAACAGCGCACAGCATCAAAGGCGCTGCCTCCTGAAGGCACGCGGGATGCGGAGTTTTCGACCCGCGGGTTCCTGACAACCCGCGCCGATCCGGTGATCCTCAACGCCGCTGGAAAACCCGCTTGGAATCTGGCGGCGTATGCTTTCGTATCCGGCCCGGCGCCAGATACCGTCAATCCCAGTCTGTGGCGGCACATGACGCACCTGAAGCACCACGGGCTGTATCAGGTAACCGACAATGTCTGGCAGGTGCGCGGCTTTGACGTGTCGAATATGACGATCATTCGCGGCCAAACCGGTTGGATCCTGATCGACCCGCTAACCGGTATCGAAACCGCCAAGGCGGCGCTGGAACTGGTCAATGCGACGCTGGGCGAACGTCCCGTCACCGCAGTGATTTATTCCCACAGTCACGCCGACCACTTCGGCGGCGTGCGCGGCGTGGTGGACGAAAACGCGGTCAAGGCAGGCCGCGTCGCGGTGATCGCGCCCGATGGGTTCATGAAGGAAGCCACGTCGGAAAACATCATGGCGGGCGGTGCCATGCGGCGGAGGGCGGAATACCAGTTCGGCGCGGGCCTGGTCCCGGGCGCCACCGGACAGATGGGCAGCGGTATCGGCATGGCAATTCCCGCCGCCGTCCAGTCACTGATCGCGCCGACCGACACCATTGCCGCAACTGGCGAAACGCGCGTGGTGGACGGCGTACCGATTGAATTCCAGATCGTTTCGGGGACCGAAGCGCCGGCCGAATTCAACGTCTTTATCGCGCCCGAAAAGACATTTCTGGCAGCCGAGATCGGTACCTGCACGCTTCACAACATCCTCACCCCGCGCGGAGCGAAGGTGCGCGATGCGCGGGCTTGGGCGCATTATCTGGATGAAGCGGCGATCCGTTACGCCCCGCAAAGCGATGCGGTAATATCCAGCCATTGTTGGCCGATTTTCGGGCGTGCGCAAGGCACAGCATGGCTCGCCGCGCAGCGTGACAATTACCGCTGGCTCCACGATCAGACCGTGCGCCGCATGAACCGCGGCGAGACGATGCACGAAATCGCCGAAGCGCTGGAAAAATCGCCGCCGCCCGGCAATCTGACCGAATGGTCGACGCGCGGGTATTACGGCACGATCAGCCACAATGCGAAGGCGATCTACCAGTTCTATCTCGGCTGGTATGATGCCGTGCCGGCGAACCTCCACGCTCACCCGCCTGCAGCCCGTGCGGCGCGACTGATCGAGGCGCTGGGCGGCGCTGATCGCACACTGACGTTGGCTGAGGCCGCGTTTAGACAAGGCGATTACCGCTGGTCGTCCGACTTGCTGCAAAACCTTGTCTTTGCAGACCCTGCAAACGCGGCGGCCAAGGCCTTGCTGGCGCAATCCTACGAACAGCAGGGCTACCAGTCCGAAAGCGCGATCTGGCGCAACCAGTTCCTTGCCGCCGCCAATGACCTGAGGCGCGGGCATAGCCAGGCGAGCACGCCGCAAAGCAACGATGTGATCGCCGCGCTGTCGACGCAGGAATTGCTCGATTCCGCCGCAACCCTGTTTGCGCCGGAAAAGCCGCAAGTGCGCAATTATGCGGTCGCAATCGAAGTAACCGATCGCGGCGAGAAGGCGATGCTGGAGGTTGGCGAACAGGCGATGATCGGCCGCGTTGGCGTGCTGCCGGAAAACCCGCTGGTCACCATCCGCGGCCCGCGCCGCGCGCTGTTGGCGCTGCTGTTTGCCAAGATCCCGGTCAGCGCGGTGAAATCGTTGCCGGGTGTCACCATCGAAGGCGATCAGGTGGCATTGCAGGCCATGGTCGACGCGCTCGATGCGATGCCGCAGGGGTTCGATATCGTCACGCCGTAACGCCAGCGGGCGCGCCTTAGAACGATCACTCCGCGCTGGCCGCGGCGTGATCTGTCGGGGCGATTCTTGACAAAACGGGGCCGCACTAGGAAGGAAGCGCTCCGCCCCCATATCCGCCCCTACGAGGTCCCTTCCCGCCATGAACCACGTTCCGCCCAGCTGGACCGCGCTGGTGCTGGCCGGACAGCGCCCGGGGGTTGATCCAGTCGCTGCGCAATTCGGTTTGCAGGCCAAGGCGCTGGTGCCGGTGGCGGGCAAGCTGATGCTGGGCCGGGTGCTGATGGCGCTGGCGGATACGCCGCAGATTGCCCGGATCATCGTGCTGGCGCAGAACGCGCCCGAGCTGATGGCTCATCCGGAACTCGCCTGGGCGGCTGCCGAACCGCGCATCACCGCCCGCGTTTCGGGGACCACGATCAGCGGATCGGTGCTGGATGCGGTGAATGACCCTGCCATCGGCCTCCCAGTGCTGGTCACCACCGCCGATAATGTCATGCTGACGCCGGAGACGGTCGCCCAGTTCATAGCGGGATCGGGCGCGACCGACGTCTCCGTCGCGATGGTGGAACGCGGGCGCCTGGAGGCGGCCGTCGGCCCCAATCGGCGCACATGGCTGACGTTCCGGGGGGGCGCTTACACCGGCGCCAATCTGTTTGCGCTCACTGCCCCTGACGCGGCCAATGCCCTGCGGTTCTGGGAGAAGGTCGAACAGGATCGCAAATCGGTGCTGCGCCTTGCCGCCCATTTCGGCCCGGCCCTGATGGTCCGCCTGCTGCTACGGCGCATGACCGTTCAGGAAGCACTCGCCGCGGCGGGCGCAAAGCTGGGAGCGAGCGCCGCTCCGGTTCTGCTCTCGGACGGGCGCATGGGCGTGGATGTCGACAAGCCGGAGGATCACGCGCTGGCCGAGCGGCTGTTGGCGGCACAGGCCTGACCACCCATGCAGCGTATCGCTCTATACGATCTGGACCGCACGGTGACCCGCGCGCCAACCTTTACGCCATTCCTCATCCATATGGCGGCCAGCGGCAATCCGCTGCGGCTGCTGGGTGTGCCGCTGTGGGTGCTGGCGATGCTGGGTTACAAGGCGAAGCTGTACGGGAGAAAGCCGCTCAAGCAGTTCGGCCTGCGCCTGCTGGCGGGCCGCGTGGTACGGAGTGCGGCCCTTGCTCCGCGCATCGATGCTTTCGTGGCACGGCAGCTGGCGCGCAATATCCAGCCGGGCGCGCGCGCGCAGATCGCCGCTGACAGGGCTGCGGGAATGGATTGTGTGCTGGTGACCGCTGCGCCTGAAATCTATGCCGATGCGATGGCCAGCGCGCTCGGTTTGGCGGCGTGCATTGCGACCCGGCATCAGCGCGATGCTGCCGGAAACCTGCTGTGCGGCATTGACGGCGCAAACAATTACGGCAGCGAAAAGGTCGCCCGCGTCGAGGCGTGGCTGACGGCGCAGGGCCTCTCCCGCGCAGACTGCCACATCACCGCGTATACCGACCATGCTAGCGACGCGCCGATCCTGAACTTTGCCGATGCGGGCGTGCTGGTCGGGCATTATGCCAAGCCGCATGGGGGTTGGTCACAGGCCGACTGGAGCGGTGCCGCAGCATGAAGCGCATCTGTTTCCTCTTCAATCACGATCAAACCCATCAGATTGCGCACAGCCTGCCGATCGCGCTGGCGCTGGCGGCGCGGGGGGAGCACCGGATTGTGCTCGCCTTTTCGCGCGATGCGGTCCGAGCCGAGATCACGCGACAGGCCGATCCTGCGCTGTTGGCGCGGGTTGAACTGGTACACCTGAAGCTGAAGCGCGGTGGATCACGCGTGCTGGCGGGCGCATTCGAGCGATTGGCCCCTGCGACCAAATTGCTCATCTACACTGACAATTTGGAATTCTTCCGCAGCTTCGATGCCGTGGTCGTTTCCGAAAAGACCACGCTGCTGCTCAAAACTCGTTACGGGCTCAGTAATCTCAAATTGATCCACACCCGTCACGGCGCAGGCGACCGGGCGATCGGGTTCAACCCGGAAAGCGCCGCCTTCGATCTGGTGCTGGTGTCCGGCCCCAAGATCCGCGACCGCTTGATCGGGGATGCCGGATTGCGACCTGAGCAGATCGCATTGGTGGGCTACCCCAAGTTTGATTTGTGCGCGCACAACCGGTTCGCCGATACCTTCCCCGCGCCCGAACGCCCGGTGGTAATCTACAACCCTCACCCCTCGCCCAAGCTGTCGAGCTGGTTCCGGCACGGCGCCGCAGTGATCGAAGCGTTCCGCAATCAGGATCGTTACAACCTGATCTTCGCGCCGCATGTGATGCTGTTCGAACGCAAATGGGTGGTGACGATCGAACCGCCAAGCATCGCGCGCGTCGCCCCACCGGGAACGGAATATCGCAACGACCCGCGCATCCATGTCGACACCGGCAGCACGGCGAGCAGCGACATGAGCTACACCAACCGCGCCGACATCTATCTGGGCGATGTCAGCAGCCAGATCTACGAATTCCTGCGCACGCCCCGCCCCTGCCTGTTCTTGAACAGCCACGGCGTCGATTGGCAGGATGATCCGAACTACCTTCACTGGCGCGCCGGGCCGGTGATCGACAGCGCCGACGGATTGATCGATGCGATTGATGCTGCTGTGGCCTCGCATCCCGACTATGCGCCCACCCAGCAGGCTCTGACCGATGCGACCTTCTCGCTGTCCGAACGCCCCTCGGCAGAGCGGGCGGCCGAGGCGATCAGTGCGTTTCTTGAAGGAAAACCCCGTGACTAGCTTTGGCGATTTCTGGCGTTACGGCGTGGTCAAGACACTGCGAAAATTGAAGGCGGCGGCGCTTTCGCCGGTGCTGGCGGCGCGGGGCGACGCGGCAGTGCGGTCTGCCTATGGGGTACTTATGGTGCCGAACTGGCAGGACACGACGTTCCGCTACTGCATTTTCGGCACCTATGGGCGCGATCTGTCCGATCTGTTGCTGGAGCAGCGGGATGACTTCGTGTTCGTCGACATCGGCGCCAACCAAGGTCTCTATTCGCTGATCGCGGCGCAGAACCCGAAGTGCCGCAAGATCATCGCGTTTGAACCCGTGCCGCTGACCCATGCGCGGCTGGCTGCGAATGTGGCGCTGAATGGCGGAGCGGAACGGACGGTGCTGCATCAGCTTGCCATTGCCGACAGCGTGGGCGAAGTGACGATCAGCGTCGCGGCCGATCACACCGGCACCGCCACATTGGCGGGCCGCCTCGACGGGCAAGCTGCGGGCGGCGGCGTGACCATCCAGACGATCAACGCCCCGCTGGTCGATCCGCTGCTGGCGGGTGACCTGCCGTTATTCATCAAGATTGACGTTGAAGGGCTGGAATCGGTGGTGATCGCCGAGCTTTCCAAGACGCAGACTTTTGAGCAGGTGCAGGCGATCTTCTATGAAGTCGATGACCGCTGGGCGAACGCTGGTGAAATCGAGCAGGGCCTTCGCGCGTCAGGCTTCACCCGTTTTGCGAAATATGGTCGCGGGCATCATTACGACGTGCTGGCAAGCCGCTCCTGACACACAGCTTCGGCCAGCGCGTGGCCTGACAGCCAGGCGCCCTCCACCCGCGGGGAGTGGAGGTAATCACCCGCAATGCCAATGCCCAGCGCCGGATCGAAGCGCGCGCCCTCCCCCTTCAGCGCAGCTGGCAAGGCATAAAGCCAGCGGTGCGCATCCAAGTGGACAGGCGCAACCGGAGCGATACCCGCAGCGGTGAAGAAATCGCCGAGCAGTGTTCGCGCGGCGTCATCCTTGGGGTAGTCGATCAACTCCCGGCTTCGATCGGCCGAGGCATGGATCACCCAGTTTTCGGCACCCGTCCGCCCCGGCTTTGCCGAATTGCGCGCCGCCCAACTGATCGGAGCGGTTGCGGATCGGAAGGTATCGGCGGCGAAATCAATCGGCGCGTCGAAGCCCGCCATCACCGCCCAGCACGGCGCGGACGTAACGCTTGCTGCCAGCGCAGCTAGATCGGGCGCAGCTTCGGCCAGCAGCACTGCCGCCTGTTCGGCAGGAACAGCGACCAGCACGGTTGCCGCGGTGAAGCTCTGTTCGCCCGATTCGATCCGCCAAAGCCCCGCCTCGCGCGTCAGCCGTTCCGCGCGGACACCCCAGCGAACATCCAGCGGCGCGGCGAGTGCTTTGATGCAGGCGTTCATGCCGGGCGTGCCGACAAAGGCTTCGTCTCCCGCAGCAGGCCAGCTTGCGGCAACGCCTGCCGCCTCCCAACCGGAAACAACTTCACGAAAAGCCGGATCGCGCGCGGTGAAATATTGCGCGCCGTGATCGAAGGAGACTTGCTCGCCCCCTATCTCGACGCGCCGCGCCGCCATCCGACCGCCGGGCCCGCGTCCCTTGTCCAGCACGATGATGCTTTGCCCAGCGGCAGCCAGCGCCGTTGCAGCGGAAAGCCCCGCCATACCGCCGCCGATGATGAGAATGTTTGTATGTCCGTCCATCCCGCGCAAACGCACGGGAAGCGCGGTTGTTTCAGGGCGCCGAACGCGCAGGCGCAGCTTCGGCCAGCAGCAGCGAAAATTGCCGCGCTTCATCCGCCCAGCGCGCGCGCGGTTCCCACCCGCCTGCGGCCAGCAAAAGCTGGCTGGACCGCTTGGTGAATTTGTGGCTGTTTTCGGTGTGGATGCTTTCACCCGCGCGCATGGTAAAGGGCTGGCCGCTAACATTGAAAGCCACGCCTTCCCGCGCGACCAGATGCATTTCGATGCGCGCAAACGTATCGTTCCACCGCGCTTCGTGGGCGAAGGCCGCCTGCGGGATGTCACCATCCAGCTCGCGGTTGATCCGTGCCAGAAGGTTGAGATTGAACCGCGCCGTCACGCCTGCCGCATCGTCATAGGCGGACAGCAGCACGCTTTCATCCTTGACCAGATCCATCCCGATCAGCAGCAGCGCGCCTTCTCCCAACGTCTCTCGCATCGAACGCAGCAGGTCGGTCGCGGTGCGGGCGATCATGTTGCCGATGGTCGATCCGGGGAAGAATCCGAGCTTGGACAAGTCCGCAACCTCGGCCGGCAATTCAACACGGCGCATGAAATCAGCCTCGACCGGAAACACCGGCAGAGCGGGAAATTTTGCGGCCAAAGCGGCGGAAGACGCCCGCAGGAAATCCCCTGCGATGTCGAGCGGCACATAGGCCGAAGGTGCAATCGCCGACAACAGCAGCGGCGTTTTGACCGAAGACCCCGAACCGAATTCCACCACGGCACGGCCTGGCCCGATCAGCTTGGCGATTTCGTCCGAACGCCGGCGCAGGATTTCCGTCTCCGCCCGTGTCGGGTAATATTCGGGAAGCTGGGTGATATCCTCGAACAGCGCGGAACCCGCATCGTCATAGAACCAGCGCGCCGGCACGGCCTTTTGCGGCGCGGCCAGCCCGGCCAGAACATCGGACCGAAATGCCAGATCGACACCGTCTGCGCCGCGATTGACCAGTTTTAGGCCCTTGGCAGATGTCATCTCAGGCGTCCCTGGCCAGCCGCAGCCCGGTGAACTGCCAGCGTTGATGCGGGTAGAAGAAATTGCGGTATGACGCACGCGAATGGCCGCGCACCGTGGCGCAGCTTGCCCCGCGCAGCACCACCTGCCCGCTCATGAACTTACCGTTGTATTCCCCCACCGCGCCTTCTGCCGGGCGGAACCCGGGGTAGGGAAGATAGGCCGAGCGGGTGAACTGCCAGCCATCGCCGAACAACCCGCCCTGCCCGCGCGGCAGCACCGGGCGTGCTCCATCAAGCTGGTTGCCGCCTGCCGGATCATGCGCCGGCGCGGATGAAGCGGCGTCCTGTCCGCGCGCGACCGCCTCCCATTCGAACTCAGTTGGCAACCGCGCACCCGCCCATGTGGCAAAAGCATCGGCCTCATAGAAGGAGATGTGCGTGACCGGCGCGTTCGGATCCCGCACCTGCCAGCCTTGATGGGTGAAATGCTGAAGCCCGCGCCAGTACAGCGGCGCGGTGATGCCTTCGCGCTGCACCCAGCCCCAACCGTCCGCCAGCCACAGCCGCGCTTGCGCATAGCCGCCGTCAGCGATGAAGGCATCCCATTCACCGTTCGTCACCAACCGGTCGGCCAGAGCAAAGGGCTCCAGCAGCACGCGGTGGCGGGGGCCTTCATTGTCGAAGGCGAAATCATCGGACAGGTGGCCGACCAGCGCGATCCCGCCAGGATGCCGATGCCAGCCCTGGGGCGCGGCAGGCGCAACAGCAGGCGGAACTTCGCCATCCCACATCGCCGGGCCGAGCGGGTTCTGGAACAGCGCATGCTTGATGTCGGTAAGCAGCAATTCGATGTGCTGTTCTTCATGCGCGATGCCGAGCGCGATCAGCGCGCCCAGCGCCGGATCAGCCAACAATGGTTCCATCGCCTGCGTCACGCCTGCGCGCCATTCCAGCACCTCGGCCACTGTAGGGCGTGACAACATTCCGCGCGCGGTCCGGCTGATGCGGGCGCCCTCTGCCTCGTAATAGGAGTTGAACAGGAACGGCCAGCGATCATCATGCAGCCGGTATCCGACGGCGTGTTCACGCAGCAGGAAGGTTTCCCAGAACCATGTGGTGTGCGCCAGATGCCACTTGGCAGGGCTGGCATCCTCCATCGACTGGATGCTGGCATCGGCATCGCTAAGCGGTGCGGCCAGCGCCTCGGTCAGCGCGCGAACCTGACGGAAGCGTGCGCTGAGCGTCGCGGCACCCGTTGCTGCCCTATGCTGCTTGCTGGGATGCACGCGCGCTCTCCTGTGGTGCCTTGCGTCTGATGACCGGACAATGCCTGCCTGCGGTGACACAGGAAAGACGCAAAGATAAGCGCCATGCTATCGGAAAATCATCACCCCGATCAGCTTTTTGCGCGGCGCCGCTCCGAATTTAGGCGGCGTTGCTGACCTCGGCATCGCGCCCGCCCGCTGCCTCGTTGAGCATTTCTGCCACAAGGAAAGCGAGTTCCAGGGATTGTTCAGCGTTCAGGCGCGGGTCGCAATGCGTGTGATAGCGATCGCCAAGCCGCTCCTCGGTGATTGCCACCGCGCCGCCGACGCATTCGGTCACGTCCTGCCCGGTCATCTCGATATGGATGCCGCCCGGATGGCTGCCTTCGGCGCGGTGGACCGCGAAGAAGCCCTTCACTTCGCGCGTGATGCGATCAAACGGACGCGTCTTGAAGCCGGTGTCGGACTTCACGACATTGCCGTGCATCGGATCGCAGCTCCACACCACCGGATGGCCTTCGCGCTGCACCGCGCGGATGAGGCGCGGCAGGCCGTCTTCGACTTTGTCATGGCCAAAGCGGCTGATCAGCGTCATGCGCCCGGCCTCCCGGTTGGGGTTGAGTTCATCGAGCAATCGCAGCAGCGCGTCCGGCTCCAGCGAGGGGCCGCACTTCATGCCGAGCGGATTGCCGATGCCGCGCGCAAATTCGATGTGGGCGCTGCCGGGGAAGCGCGTGCGATCGCCAATCCAGAGCATGTGCGCGGACGTGGCATACCAGTCGCCCGTCAGCGAATCGCACCGTGTCATCGCCTGTTCGTAAGGTAACAACAGCGCTTCGTGGCTGGTGTAGAAGCTGGTGCCCTGCAATTGCGGGACAGTGCCGGGATCGATCCCGCACGCTTCCATGAAATCGAGCGCTTCGCCGATCCGGTCGGCCATTTCGCTGAACTTTTCCGTCCATGGTGTGCGGCCCATGAAATCGAGCGTCCACTGGTGGACCTGCCGCAGATTGGCGTAGCCCCCGCCCGCAAAGGCGCGCAGCAGGTTCAAGGTGGCGGCGGCCTGCGAAAAGGCGCGCACCATGCGCTGCGGATCATTGCGACGGGACACCGGATCGAATTCGATCCCGTTGATGTTGTCACCCAGATAGCTTGGCAGGGTGACGCCATCAATCGTCTCAGTCGGCGCAGAACGCGGCTTGGCGAACTGCCCGGCCATGCGGCCAACCTTCACCACCGGACGTTTGCTGGCGAAGGTCATGACGACTGCCATCTGCAGCAGCACACGGAACGTATCGCGGATATTGTTCGGATGGAATTCGGCAAAGCTTTCCGCGCAATCCCCGCCTTGCAACAGGAAGCCGTGTCCGTTCGCGACCTGCGCCAGATCAGCCTTCAGCGCGCGCGCCTCTCCCGCAAAGACCAGCGGCGGATAGGTCGAAAGGGTAGCCTCGGCCGCTGCCAGTTCTGCCGCATCTTCGTAATGCGGCAAATGGCGCGCTTCGTGGGCCTTCCAGCTATCCGGGGTCCAAGTATCAGGCACAGGCACAACTCTTTCTTTTCAACGACTGCGCGAACGCCGCTCGGGGGCGCGCGCTACAGGAGCGTAGCACGAATTGTAAAGCGGCAATGCCACTTTGGACAAGATTATTTCTCAACCAGTGTCATTCAGCGTTTCGATCAACGCCCCGGTGCGGCGTTGCGCGCAGCATTCGAACCGGCGCTTGCCGGCGCGGCTTCAGCCAGCGCCTGCCCTTCGGGGATGATCGCCAGCCGGAACGGGCTACCCTTGGTAAGGTAGCGTTCGGCCAGCACCTGCATCGCCTGCGGGCTGGTCTGCGAATAATCGGACAGCAGCGTGCGCAACAACGCAACACGCGCCGGATCTTGGGTCGCGCCTTCAAGGTTATACAGCCAGAACTGGTTGCCCGTCGAAGCGCGGCGGATCATCTGGCCCAGCGGCTCGGTCACGCGCTCCAACTCGTCCGCCGTGGGCGGATTGGCAGCGAGGTCCTTGGCGATACGTTCGGCTTCGGCGAAGAACACCGGTACGAATTCGGGTTCCAGCTGGGCCGCAGCAGTGATGCGTCCGCCGCTTGCCAGATCGGCAGGCCATGCCGAAAACACCTGCGGCGAATAGCTTGCCCCCGCGCGTTCACGCAGCGCTTCGAGCAGGCGATTGTTGAACAGCTGGGTAAGGATTTCAAGCTGACGGCTTTCGCGCAGCGCAGCCACCCCGCCGCCGCTTTCCCATACGACCACGGCGGCCGCCTGATTGGCATCGCCGCGGTGCGTGACAACGGTGGGCTTATCCGAAGCCGGCGCAAAAGACGGCACACGGGCGGCCACTTCCGGCGCAATCGGGGCACGTGCCGGCAAGGCACCGAAGGTCAGGCGCAGTTGTTCGATGACAGCGTCAGAATCGAATTCGCCGAACACCAGCACTTCAACCGGGCCTTGCTTCAGCAGCGGCTCCCACACGGCGCGGAAGCCTTCGGGTGTCGCGGCCTTCAGCGCGACCGGATCAGGCGTGGCGAAACGCGCTTCGCCGCCGGTCACGAGATATTCCAGATCGCGGTTGAGCACGCCGCCCGGGCTGGTGGAAAACGTGTTGTAGGCCAACTCCGCCCCAGCCTTCGCGCGGATCACCGGATCCTTGTCCCAGCGCGGCATGCCGAGCTTTGCAGCGAACAGGTACAACTGGTCGTTCACATCTTCCGAACGGGTTTGCGCGGTGAAGGTGAACACTGCGTCATCGACGGAGAAATCGAAGCCCAGCTTGCGGCCGGTGGCCAGCCGGTCAATCTCGTTCTGGCCAAGCTCGCCCAGACCCGATCCGACCAGCGCTGCCTCGCCCAGCGGGGCATAGACGGCGTTGGTATTATCGAACGCCCGCATTCCGGCGCCAAAGCGCACGCGCACGGTGACGCGGCCCGGTTCGGCATCGTTGGCCCACACCAGCGCCTTCACGCCATTGTCGAAATCGACTTGCTCGATCTCCAGCACGCCCAGTTGAGCCTGCATTTCAATGGTGCCAGGCGTGCCCACGGGGGGCAGGTCGGCAAAGGAAATCGTCTGGGCCGCCAGCCGTGCGGACCCATCGATCTTGGCCTCGCTGGCAAGGGCCAGCCGCAGCGCTGCAACGTCAGCCTCGTTCGCGCCGGGCGTGACATAGACAGAGCGGGTGACCGTGCCTTCGAACAGGCCGCGCGTGCGCGCCAGCACCGCATCGGGGGTGAGGCGCGGCTTCATGTTGCGGAACACGTCCAGCACCACCTTGGGCGCGGCGACCGTTTCGCGGATGTCGACTGCGTTGATCAGGTTATCGACAAGGGTCGATCCCGATTGGACGCTTTCCTGTTCGACCTCGTTGGCGAAGACTACGTCGAACTGGGCAACCTCGCGGTTGATTTCCTCCTGCGTGGGCGGATTGGCGAGCGCGTCGGCAAGCACGCTGCGCACATCGGCAAGCGCGGCCTGCCAGTCGCCAGTCAGGGGCGCAAACGTCACGAAGGTCGCATCGGTCGAACGCGAGACATCGTCCTGCTGCACCTGCGCGTAAAGAAAGCTGCCGCCACCGCGCGCGCGGCTTTCCAGCCGGCGGTTGATGATCGCCTGCGCAACCGCATCAGTCAGCAGGCCTTCATTATAGACGATGGTGTCATTGACCTGCCGCCACGGGCGCAGCACCGCATAGGTCAGGCTGCGCGGCAGATCGGGTTCCACGCCGACCGCCAACTCGCCAATCGGGGTGTCGAGCCCTTCAGGGTCAACCGCACCGGCAGGCGCGACCGGATCGCCGAAATCGGGGGCAACACCCGGCTTGCCGCTGCCCTTCCATTCACCGAACCACTGTTCCACCAGTCCGGCCAGCACAATCGGATCGGCATCGCCCGCGACGACGATGACGGTGTTTTCCGGCCGGTACCAGCGATCATAGAACGCCTTGACCGCCTTCCCGTTTGCCGCGCGCAAGGTCGCATCAGTGCCAATCGGATTGCGCACAGACAGGCGCTGCCCGGCGAAGAACGTCTGGCGCGTCAGGTCTGCCATGCGCTGCCCTGCCCCGCCCCGCTCGCGTTTTTCGGCCAGCACGATCGGGCGTTCGGCACCAACATTGGCATCATTCAGCACAGGTTCGCGGATCATGCCGGAAAGCAGTTTGAAGCTTTCAGACAGCTTGGCGGCGTCGATGTTCGGAATGTCGAGCTTGTAGGCGGTATGGGTGGGCGATGTTTCGGCATTGGCATCGCTGCCGAACGTCGCACCCAGCCGCTGCCACGCGGAAATCGCTTCGGCCTGCCCCAGATACTTGCTCTCCCGGAACAACAGGTGCTCCAGCAAGTGAGCAAAACCCTGCTCGCTGTCGTTTTCATGCAGCGATCCGGCATCAATGCGGACGCGGATCGACACCTGCCGCGGGGGAACGCCATTGCGCCGCACGGCATAACGCAGTCCGTTCTTCATCTCGCCAAACAGCCACTTGTCGTCCGCCGGCACGTCCGATCCGCGGTACAACCACGGCACTTCGCCATTGGCCTGCAACGCCTTGGGCGCGGGAACCGCTGGCTGCACGGGTTGCACCGCAATCGTCGCCGGCGGCGCAGCCTGTTGCGCCAGCAGCGGCTGCACCAGTGCGAAAGGGGAAAGCAGGATGGCGATAGCGCGAACCGCGCGGGTGGACGACGTCATGGAGCGACTATAAGGCGGCGAAGTCTGAAGCGATAGTGAATGCGTGGTTGCAAATTCTGCCGCTTCCCGCCTGCACAGCGCCCTTGTCGCTTGCGGTCCGGCGGCTTAGATAGTGCGCATGTTCATCGAAACCGAAACCACGCCCAACCCTGCGGCGCTCAAGTTCCTGCCCGGCCAGACCGTCATGGCCGCAGGCTCCCGCGAATTCGCCACGCCCGAAGCCGCCGAGGCAAGCCAGCTTGCTCAGGCCATCTTCGATACAGGCGAGGTGGTAAATGTGTTCTTCGGCGCAGATTTCATCAGTGTCACCGCAGCACCGGGCGCTGACTGGAGCGCGCTGAAGCCGCAGGTCATCGCGATCCTACTCGATCATTTCGTCTCTGAAGCCCCGCTTTTCGCTGCTGGAAGCGGCAACGGCATCAGCGTTCCGCCCGAAGACGAAGCCGTGGTTGAAGAGCGGCCGGAAGATGCTGAAATCGTCGTCGCCATCAAGGAATTGCTGGAAACCCGTGTGCGCCCAGCCGTGGCCGGTGACGGCGGCGACATCGCCTATCGCGGTTTTCGCGACGGGGTGGTCTACCTCACCCTCCAAGGGTCATGTTCTGGCTGCCCGTCCAGCACTGCCACCTTGAAGCACGGCATCGAAGGCCTGCTCAAGCATTACGTCCCCGAAGTGACCGAAGTGCGCGCGGCGTAATCATGCAGTTTCACGACAAAGTCCTGTCCGCCGAGGCATTATCCCAGCTTTTCACCGAAGCGCGCAGTTATAATGGCTGGCTGGACAAGCCGGTCAGCAACGAACAACTCCTCGCGATCTGGGACTTGGCCAAGATGGCGCCTACGTCGGCCAATATGCAGCCGGCGCGCATCGTGTGGGTAAAATCGCCCGAAGCCAAGGCGCAGCTTGCAGCCTGCGTATCAGAAGGCAATCGCGCCAAGGTGCTGGCTGCACCCGTCACGGCAGTGATCGGTTACGACATCGACTTCCACGAAGAACTGCCCTGGCTGTTCCCGCACACCGATGCGAAAAGCTGGTTCGAAGGCAGCGAAGCTGGGCGGGAAGAAGGCGCGTTTCGCAATTCCTCGCTACAAGGTGCCTATCTCATGCTCGCCGCGCGCGCGCTGGGGCTGGACTGCGGGCCCATGTCGGGCTTTGATGCTGCGGCGGTCAATGCCACGTTCTTTGCCGATGAGCCGCGCCACCGGGTGAATTTCATCTGTTCATTCGGTTACGGCGATAGCGCCAGTATTTTCGGCCGATCACCGCGCCCGGACTTTGCCCGCTTCAACCGCATCGCCTGAGCCGTATCTCGCCGCTTGCGCCCGCGCGCGCGCTGAGGCATCGCGCCTGACGATGCGAACGCTAGCCATCGAAACCGCCTCGGAAGCGTGCTCCATCGCCCTGTTTGAAGGCGAGGTGCTGATCGCGCGCGACCACCGCGTAATGGGACGCGGCCACGCCGAGGCGTTGGTACCGATGATCGCAGGCCTGCCGGACAAGGGCCGGGCCGCGCGGATTGTCGTGTCCCTCGGGCCGGGCAGCTTTACCGGCGTGCGCATCGGGCTGGCGACGGCACGGGCACTGGGCTTTGCCTGGAATGCACCGGTGCTGGGCTACCCCACTCTTGCCCTGATTGCGGCGCAGGCGCGCGAGCACCATCCCGGCGATGCGGTGACCGTCTGCACCAATGGCGGCCACGGCGAATGGTTCGTGCAGGATTTCGGCAATGAAGGGTTGCCGAACGGCCCGGTCGCATCTCTAACGCCCGATGCCGCCGCCGCGCGCCCGGTTGCACAAGTGATCGCTGGCAACCGCGCGGCAGAGCTGGCGGCACGGTTGGAGGACGGGCGCGCGGCGCTTGATCTGCTGCCCGATGCGCGGGCGATGTTGCTGCTCAATCCGGCGCTCCTCACCCTCACGCTTGCCCCGATTTATGGGCGCGGCGCAGATGCGACGCCGATGGCGGAGCGGGCGCGGGCATGACACCGCCCCTCGCCATCCTCGACCGGATCATGGCGGTGATGGAGGCGGCCTTCGATCCTGCCTATGGCGAGGCCTGGAATAGGCGGCAGGTCGCCGACGCGCTGACCATGCCCAGTACCTATGCGCTGGTTGTCGATGCCGAAGGCACCCCGATGACGGACGGCCCGGCCGAAGCTGCGGCAGGCTTTGTCCTCACCCGCCACGTGCTTGACGAAGAGGAACTGTTACTGATCGCGGTGGTGCCCGCAGCGCGGCGACAAGGCGTCGGCGCGGCGTTGATCGAGCACCTGTTCACCACCGCCCGCCAGCGCGGAACGGCGCGTATCTATCTGGAAATGCGGCGCGGCAATCCGGCCGTCCATCTGTATAGCAAGCTGGGTTTCGAACCCATCGGTGAGCGGAGAAACTATTACCGCATGTCCAACGGCGAAAGGCTGGATGCGATTACTTTTGGCCGATCAATCTAGTCCCGCCACCACTGTTAGAGTGTTGAAAAGGACTACCCCGTAGTTGCAAAGCGTTTATTCATGAGTCATGGAAAAATCAGAGGCGCATAAAAAAGACGCTGAACCGAGGTACTCATGCAAGAGCTGGAACTGAATATGAAAGAAACGCTTATCACTCTGACCAGCGATATCGTTGCCGCGCACGTCAGCAACAATGATGTCGCCGTGGCCGATCTGCCAAGTCTTATCACCAACGTTTACGGCGCGCTCGCAAATCTTGGTGAAACGCCGGTCGTTGAAGAAGCCAAGCCGCAGCCGGCTGTCGCCATCCGCAATTCGGTGAAGCCCGATTACATCGTCTGCCTTGAAGACGGCAAGAAGCTGAAGATGCTCAAGCGGTATCTTCGTACCAATTACAACATGGCGCCGGAAGAATACCGTGCGCGCTGGGGTCTGCCGGCCGATTATCCTATGGTCGCCCCCAACTATGCTGAAAAGCGTCGCGATCTGGCCAAGAAGATCGGTCTTGGCCGCAAGCCCGGCACCACGGTGGCCAAGACCCGCCGCCCCAAGAAGACGGCCTGAACCCAGACTATTCAGCGGGTGCGCAATCACCCCTGTTGAGAGGGCAGCAAGCCAGCTTGAGCAAGCAGCCTCGTCCCTGTAGGGATGAGGCTGTCTTGCTTTCGGGCGCCTCCATCCTGACGGGGAGGCGCACATGGCGATGGAGCGTTCCTTGAACCAGAAAATCGATCTTGAACAACTCTGCGCCGAAAAGGGCCTTCGCATCACAGAGCAGCGCCGAGTGATTGCCCGCGTGCTTTCGGAAAGCGAAGATCACCCTGATGTGGAACTGCTTCACAGCCGCGCAGCTGCGATTGATCCGCGCATCTCGATTGCGACGGTGTACCGCACCGTGCGGCTGTTCGAAGAAGCGGGCATCCTTGACCGCCACGATTTCGGCGACGGGCGCTCGCGCTATGAACCCGTGCCCGAAGCGCATCACGATCACCTGATTGACGTCGAAACCGGCAATGTCGTGGAATTCGTCGATCCGGAAGTCGAGGCACTCCAGCGTCAGATTGCCGAGCGACTGGGTTACCGCCTCGTCGACCACCGGATGGAGCTTTACGGCGTGCGCCTGTCGCGCAATGACTGATTGGGACCTGCGGCAGTCCGCTGCTCGCGGGGAGGCAACGCCGATCGGTCTTGCCGGTTGGCTGCGGCTGGCGGTGCGGGCCGCGGGGCTGGTCGCGCTGCTGCTGTTGTTCGTGCCGCTGCACTACCTTTACCGTGCGGTTTCTTATGGATCGCCGTTCCCGATGCTGTTCCTGCGCTATGCCGCTCGGGTGTGCGGGGCGCGGGTGGAGATCCATGGCACCCACCTAAAACGCGACGTGTTCTTCGTCGCCAACCACATTTCGTGGATGGATATTCTGGCGCTGGCGGGGGCAAGCGGCACGGCCTTCGTCGCCAAGGCCGAACTGGCCGAAACGCCTGTGGTTGGCTGGCTCGCCAGCCTCAACCGCACCGTTTTCGTCAAGCGTGAACACCGCATGGGCGTGGCCGAACAGATCAACGCCTTGAAGGAGGCGCTGGTCGACAACTGGTCGGTGACGGTCTTCCCCGAGGGCACCACCACCGACGGGCAATCGCTGCTGCCGTTCAAAACGTCGATGCTGTCAGTGCTTGAGCCGCCGCCGCCAGGCGTGCTGGTGCAGCCGGTGACCATCGATTACGGCGCGGTCGCCGAATGGATCGGGTGGATAGGCGAAGAAGGCGGGCTCAACAACGCCAAGCGGGTGTTGTCACGCAAGGGAACATTCAGGGTCGGCCTCCACTATCTGGAACCTTTCTCCCCCGAGGACTTCCACGGCCGAAAGGCGATCAGTCAAGAATCGCGCCGCCGGATCGAAGAGTCGCTGATAGAGATCATGGGTCGGCCCTTGCGGCCTTTCGCACACACGGTCGCGCCGGTGCGGTATAAACCCAAGGTCGAGGCCGCAGATTAAAGCCCAGCCCTTACCAGCCAATCGTGGAATATCCGCACCGGGCGGCTTTCCAGCGCAACCGGTTTGCACACGAACCAGTAGGAATAGGGGCTTTCCACCGGCACGCCGGGCAGATTGATCAGTCGGTTGTCGTTGGCACGGCGCAGGTGATCGTCATGCATAATGGCAATGCCCAGCCCTTGGGCTGCGGCTTCCAGCATCAACGCGCCGGAATCATAATGGTCGATCGCTGCCGGGTCCATGCTGTCCAGCCCGTTGGCCTTCTTCCACGCCATGAAGCTTTCGGGCAGTTCATTGTGGATCAGGAACGTCTGTTTCGCCATCGTTTCGGGCGTGATGTCGGGACCGATATTGCGGGCTGTGTCCTTGCTGCAGATCGCGTGGACAAGATTGTGGTCAAGCCGCACCGCGTGCAGCCCGCTTGCCGGGCCGCGCGACAGGATGATTGCGGCGTCCAGCGTGTCGCCCACGCGGTCTTCCAGATGCGGCGCGGTGTCGATGTCGATGTGAAGTAGCGGGTGACGCTTGCGCAGCTCGCCCAGCCGCGGGAACAATCGCTGACTGCCGAACATCGGCAGCACGCCCAGCCGCAGGCGCAGCAGCGCGATATTGTCCGACTGGCTTTCCACCGCGCGGGCGAGCGCTTCCATATGCGGGTTCACCGCTTCGTAGAAGGCCTGGCCTTCATCGGTGAGCTGCATCGATTGGCGCGCGCGAGTAAACAGTTTCTTGCCGACGAATTCTTCAAGATTGCTGATGCGCCGCGACAGCGCAGAGGGGCTCAGACCGATCTCCTCAGCCGCCGCCCGCGCCGAACCGAGGCGCACCGTGCGCATGAAGGCTTCCAATGCGCGAAGGGGGGGCAGACGACGTGACGGCATGAACTCTCTCCTTGGGTAAGAGAGCATACGCCCAAGCCGCCGGATTGGATGCAAAAAATCGAAGGAAAATTGTGCAATACCGCGAAAAGTTGCGCCTATTGCACGTCCTCATCGGTCATCGGCGGGTGTAACCGCAGCCGCGTGACGTGGGTTTCATCGCCCGCCGTCACCTCAATCCGCCACCCGCTGGAATGTTCCAGCACGGTGCCGACGGACGGCACGGCCTCTGCCAACACAAAGGCTAGCCCCCCCAGCGTATCGACCGCCTCCTCAACCTCAGCAAGCCGGGGGTCGATCCGTTCGGCCACATCGTCAAGTTCAGCGCGGGCATCGCAATCCCACATGCCTTCTCCGATCGGGCTGATCAGCTCCTCGGGGGTCTCGTCATGCTCGTCCTCAATTTCGCCAACAATTTCCTCGACCAGATCCTCGATGGTGATGAGCCCGTCGGTACCCGAAAATTCATCGAGCACGATGGCAAGGTGGACGCGCTGGGTGCGCATATCGGCCAACACATCCAACGCGCCGCGCGCCTGCGGCACGTATAATGGCTGGCGCATCAGGGTGGTCCAGTCCTCGGGCGGCGGCGTGCCGTTGGCGAGGAAGGGGAAGATATCCTTGATGTGGATCATCCCGATCACGCTATCGAGCGTGTCGCGGTAAACCGGCATCCGCGAATGGCCATGTTCGCTAAACGCTGCCACCATCTCATCCCAGCTAATCGTCGCTTCGACCGCGATGATCTTGCCACGCGGCACAGCGACGTCATCGGCATCATGTTCGGAGAAATGCAGGAGGTTGCGCAGCATCTGCCGCTCAACCCGCGACAGGTCACCGCTGCTGTTGGTGCGGTCATCGCTGCCAGCGGAGCCGTTCTCGTCCTCGTGCTCGTCAATGGCTTCTTCAAGCTGCTCGCGCAGGGAACGCGCTGCTTCCAGCCCGAGTATCTTGCGAAGCGCAGGCCAAAGCCCGCTGCTACTGTCCGCTTCTCCTGATGGGGATGCGGGCGAATGGGAATCGGCCATGGCCTTCGAAACTGCTCCTACGTGGTTTCAAGCGCCATATGGGTCAGCGATGCCCAGTTTGGCAAGTATGCGGGTTTCCAGCGCCTCCATTGCCTCGGCCTGTTCGTCGCTTTCGACATGGTCGTGACCAGCAAGATGGAGCAGACCGTGGACGATCAGATGGGTCGCATGAGCTTCAAGGGTGACGCCCTTCTCCGCCGCCTCGCGCGCGCAGGTTTCATAAGCGAGCGCAATATCGCCCAGCATGACAGGCGGGCCGTCGTGAGCGAGGCCTTCCAACTCCTCGCGTTCCAGCATCGGGAAGCTGAGGACATTGGTCGGCTTGTCCCTTGTCCGCCATTCGCGGTTGAGGGTGTGAACCTCCGCGTCGGAAGTGAACAGCAGGCTGGCGATCAGACGCGGGTTGGCAAGCAACGGCTCGCCTTCGCCCGCCGCCTGCGCGCCGCGCTCCGCCAGCGCGGCCCAATTGCCTTCCGGCCAATCTTCAATGTCGATGTCGATCTGCATGGACAGCGCCCTTAGCGCGGAATGCACCAAGGAGAAACGCTGGCGCGCATCAGGCGATCTTCACTTACAAATTCGGTGGCCTCCATGACCCCCGCGCCAGCATTCTCTGCTCAAGCCTAAGTGAGCTAACACGGCTCCGTGCATCAATGACCGTCCTGCGCGCCATCGCCGTTGCCTTCATAAGCCTCGACAATGCGGCCCACGATCGGGTGGCGCACCACGTCGGCGGCGGTGAAGCGGATTGTGCCGAAGCCGTCGACGCCCTCCAGCCGTTCAACAGCGTCGTTAAGGCCGCTCATCCTCGGGCCACCTGGAATATCGACCTGCCGGGGATCGCCGCAGACCACCATCCGGCTGTTCTGGCCAAAGCGGGTGAGGAACATCTTCATCTGTTCGCGCGTGGTATTCTGCGCTTCGTCGAGGATGATGAAACTATCCGCCAGCGTACGCCCGCGCATGAAGGCGATCGGCGCGATCTCGATCTCGCCGTTCGCCAGCCGCCGCTCGACCTGTTCGGGCGGCATGCAGTCATTCAAGGCATCATACAGCGGACGCAGATAGGGATCGACTTTCTCTTTCATGTCACCGGGCAAGAAGCCAAGCTTCTCCCCCGCCTCCACCGCCGGGCGCGAGAGGATCAGGCGCTGGACCGAACCGGTGATCAGCTGGCTGACCGCCTGCGCGACCGCGATATAGGTCTTTCCCGTCCCTGCCGGGCCAAGCGCGAAGATGATGTCGTCCTTGGCTAGACTGCGCATATACTCGATCTGCGTCGCCGAGCGCGGCACGATGGTTTTCTTGCGCGTGCGGATCATGATCGGCGGCGCGTCCATCTCGCCCGATATAATTCCCTCCAGCGTCGGTTCCGAGGACATGGAAATCAGGGATTCGATTGCGCCGCTATCCAGTGCCTCACCCCGCGCGAGCCGGTCATACATGCTCTTGAGCGTTTCGCGGGCACGGGCGACATCATCCTCCGGCCCTTCGATCACGACCTGATGGCCGCGCGCGTGGATATAGACCCCGAGCCGGTTTTCGACCTGCACCAGATTGGCATCGAACTGACCGAACAGCGGGCCGAGCAGGGCCTGGTTCTCGAAGGTCACATCAATGCGCGCGCGCCGGGATTCCGGAATGCCGCGAGGATCGGGCGAGAGCGCCGGATGTCCGGCACGGGAGGGTCGTCGGCCCATAGGTTCCTTTGGCTGAGGCCGGGGGACAATCCCTCGTCCATGAGTCGGGAAGGTAGGCAGCCACCCGCGCAAAGCAAGCAGGCTGCGGCGAGATGGTGGTGGATAGTCATCGAACCGACGCAGGGAGTCTTCGCCAAACGCCTGATGAGATGCATCGGCAAGATGCGCCATTCATCTGCGGTTAAAGGCTAAGATGTTGATCTTGCGCGAAGGAGTCGTGCCCATGCAGCATAGTCTTGCCGTTCTCGCTGCTTTCGGCATCACAGTCAGCGCCAGCGCCGCCGCCGGGGAGCGAGCCGCGCCACCGGCTTCCGACGGTACCGCCGCTTTGATCCGCGCGATCGCGGGTGACCCCACCAAACGCCATCCGCTCGCCAAGCTTCGTGGTCCGCTCTGCCTGACGGTCGCGGCTCAGGACGTTGGCTTCGCCCGCACCGTTGCCGAGCGGATCATCGCCAACGCCAAGGCCGCCGGTGTCCCAACCCGCAGGGCCGGTTGCCGGACGAACGCTCTCGTCATGTTTTCCGAAGATGCCGCCACACAAATTGCGGCGTACCGCGCTGAGGGTAAGACATTCTTCAGGCACATGAGAGAGCGCGAGATCGACGCCGCTCTTTCCGGGCGCGATCCGGCCTATGTGTTTCAGGCGATCGAACCAACCCCGCGCATCGGGGAAGGCGATGCTGCGGCGGGCGAGAACTGGACCAAGGAACGCTCCTACCTGCGCACTCCGCAAGACCTTGTAACCACGCTGGTAGTGATCGAAAACCGGGCGGCCGGGAGTTCCACCCCGCAGCAGTTGGCCGACTACGCGACACTGCGCCTGCTGGCCCAGACCGGAGAGATCGCCGCCGAAGGCCACGCCGCATCGCACACGATCCTGTCGCTGTTTGCAACGCCCGGCGCTGCCCCGCCCCGGCTGTCGCGTTTTGACCGCGCCTATCTCAAATCGCTCTACAAATTGCCGCGCACCGCCTTTGCCGAGGAAGTACTGGCGGCAGCGCTGGCTTATGCGAACCGCAGAGGCGAAAGCTGAAGCCGTGCAGGCGGACCGGTCAAACGGACGCGGAAACTAGCGCTTTCAGCGACTTGGTCCCCGCCTCGGCCAGCGTCACTTCAACCAGATCGCCGATCGCATATTCGCCTTCGAACCATACAGATTGCAGCCACGGCGACTTTCCGACCCATTGGCCCGGAAATCGCCCGGCGCGCTCCACCAGCACGGTGCAGGTCTTGCCGACGCTTGCCTGATTGAAGGCGTATTGGTGATCGGTGAGGCGGGCCTGCAACCGGGTGAGACGGTCATCCATCACCTCAGGCGCGATCTGGAAGTCCAACGTCGCAGCGGGGGTGCCGGGGCGCGGCGAGTATTTGAAGCTGAAACAGGCAGCATAGCGCACTTCGTCGACGATGCGGAGGGTGTCGGCGAACTCGGCCTCCGTCTCCCCCGGGAAGCCGACGATGAAATCGCCCGACAGCGCGATGTCGGGGCGGACCGCGCGGAATTTTTCGATCAATTTCAGATAACTGTCCACCGTATGCTGGCGGTTCATCGCCTTCAGCACCCGGTCGTTTCCGGCCTGCACGGGCAGGTGCAGATAGGGCATCAGCTTGTCCACCTCGCCGTGCGCGGCGATCAGGGCTTCGTCCATGTCGTTGGGGTGGCTGGTGGTATAGCGGATGCGCGCAAGGCCATCGATACGGGCCAGCGCATGTATCAGCCCCGCCAGCCCGGTGGGGCGGCCCTTGTCGTCCTCTCCCGCCCAGGCATTGACGTTCTGGCCAAGCAGCGTGATCTCCCTCGCGCCCGCTTCGACCAGCTTGTGCGCTTCGGCGATCAGGTGGAGGAAAGGGCGCGATATTTCTGCGCCGCGGGTATAGGGCACCACGCAATAGGTGCAGAACTTGTCGCAGCCTTCCTGCACCGTCAGAAACGCGCTGGGTCCGCGTTTGGCCCGCGCCGGAAGGGCATCGAACTTGGCGATGGCGGGCATATCGGTATCGGTGGCACGTTCGCCTTTTGCCGCTTTATCAAGCATTTCCGGTAGCCGGTGATAGGCCTGCGGGCCGACCACGATGCTCACCGCCGGGGCGCGCTTCATGATTTCGTCGCCCTCGGCCTGGGCGACGCATCCGGCGACCGCGATCATGGGCGGCCTTCCGCCCTTGGCCTCAGATTGCTTGCCTGCCAACACCAGTCGGCCGATGTCCGAATAGACCTTTTCTGCAGCCTTCTCACGGATGTGGCAGGTGTTGAGGATGACGAGATCGGCGTCCTCACCGTCTGCCGCAGGCTGGATACCGCGTTCCCCCAACAGCTCGGCCATGCGCTCGCCATCATAGACGTTCATCTGGCAGCCGAAGCTTTTGACCCTGTAGGTTTGGGGAGGCGTTTGCGGTTTCATGAGGGGGCCGCCTTTAACGCCAAGCGGTGCGCGGTTCAATCAGCCTGTGCCGAGACGAAAAGGGCGGTGTTTCACATGAAACACCGCCCTGAACGGGGTCTAAGATGGGTCTGGACGGGGTCTGGGCCAGCCTGAAGCCGATCAAGACCCCATCAGGCGCGCCCGAAGGCACGCCGTAAATCAGGCAACAGTCGCCTTGACGATCTTGCCGGGGCTGCGCGGCGGTTCGCCCTTCGGCAGGGCGTGGACGTGTTCCATGCCGCTTTCGACCACACCCCACACGGTGTACTGCTTGTCGAGGAAGCGCGCGTCATCGAGGCAGATGAAGAACTGCGAATTGGCGCTGTTCGGGTTCTGCGAACGGGCCATCGAACACACGCCTTCTACGTGCGGTTCGGCGTTGAATTCCGCCGCCAGATCAGGCTTGTCGCTGCCGCCCATGCCGGTGCCGGTCGGGTCGCCGCCCTGCGCCATGAAACCGTTGATGACGCGGTGGAAGATCACGCCATCATAGAAACCTTCGCCAGCCAGTTCGGCGATGCGCGCAACGTGGCCGGGGGCCAGATCGGGGCGCAGTTTGATCACGACGTCGCGGCCTTCGCCATCGCCGGTGTCGAGAGTGAATGTGAGGGTGTCGGCCATCGGGGTATCTCCTGAGTGATTTGCCCGGCTTTTAGCAGGCAAAAACCGCCTGTCACCCTCCTGCGCTTGCTTTTCATGACCCCCTCCGTAAACGCCTGCATATGGCCGAAGATCGCATCCTCGACGACGATCTGTTGATCGTCGATACCGGCCCCGATTCCGGGGACGGCGAAGTGCGCCCCGATGACCGCGTCGACGATGAACGTCACGACGAGGAAAACCGGCTGAAGCCATCATTCGTGAGCGCCGTTCATGATGCGCTGGCGGCCGGTGACAAAGGCGCGGTTTACGATCTGGTCGAACCGCTGCACGCCGCTGATATTGCTGACCTTATCGAACTGCTGGAACCGCGGGAACGCGCGCAGCTGGCGTCGGCGATCAGCGATCTGATGACCGGCGATGTGGTCGCCGAATTGAACGATTACGTCCGCGAAGACCTGATGGACACGCTGTCGGCGCAGGCCGTGGCAACCATCGCCGAACAGCTCGACACCGATGATGCGGTGCAGCTGATCGAGGATCTGGACGAAGCCGATCAGCGCGCCGTCATGGCGGAGCTGGAGCCGGAAACGCGCGAGGCGGTGTCCAGCGCGCTTGCCTATCCCGAAGAAACCGCCGGACGCTTGATGAGCCGGCATTTCGTGGCGGTGCCGGAACATCTGACCGTCGGCGATCTTATCGATTACCTGCGCGAAGACGGCGATCTGGACCACGATTTCTTCGAGGTCTTCGTGATCGACGAGCGGCACCATCCGGTCGGCACCTGTGCGCTGAGCTGGATTCTGACGACGCCGCGCAATGTGCGCCTGACGGATCTGATGAAGCGCGACCAGACCTTGATCCCGGTGACGATGGATCAGGAAGAAGCCGCATTGATGTTCCAGAAATACGCGCTGATTTCTGCTGCGGTGGTGGATGAAAGCGGGCGCCTGGTCGGGCAGATGACCGTCGATGACGTGGTGCACATCATCTCCGAAGAAGCGGGCGAGGATGCGCTGCTGATGTCGGGCGCGGGCGACGGTGACATCAACGAGCCGATCCGTGAGGCCTACACCGCCCGCGTGCGCTGGCTGATCGCCAATCTGGGGACGGCGGTGGTCGCCTCGTCGATCATCGCGTTCTTCGGCGCGGCGATCGAACAGCTGGTGGCGCTGGCCGTGCTCATGCCGATTGTTGCCAGCATCGGCGGCAATGCGGGGACGCAGACGATGGCGGTGGCGGTACGCGCGATTGCGACCAACCAGCTCACCCGTTCGAACACCAAGCGTATTCTTCTGCGCGAATTCCGCGTCGCGCTGCTGAATGGCGGCACGATTGCGCTGTTGATCGGGCTGGCCGCAGGTGTGCTGTTCTCCCCCATGATGGGCGTGGTCATTGCGCTGGCCATGATCATCAACATCGCGATTGCCGGCCTTGCAGGCGTGCTGGTGCCGGTCATTTTCGAGCGGCTGGATCAGGACCCGGCGGTCGCTTCATCGGTATTCGTCACCATGATTACCGATTCGATGGGCTTCTTTGCCTTCTTAGGTTTGGCAGTGGCGATGGGTCTGGCCACGTTCTAACTCTCTCCCGAACGATAAGGGGAGAGAGTGATGGCAGGACGGGTAGCGGGCAAGGTGGTGTTGCTGACAGGCGGCGCGATGGGTCTGGGCAAGGCGGCGGCAACCCGGCTGCTGGCCGAGGGCGCAACGGTCATCATCACCGACATCGACGAGGCCGCGGGCCGTGCGACGGCGGCGGAACTGGGCTGCGGCTACATCCATCAGGACGTGACCGACTGGCCGCGCTGGCAAGCCGTCATCGCCGAGGTAGAGGCGCAGCATGGGCGGCTGGACGTGCTGGTCAATAACGCCGCGATCACCGTGTTCGGCTCCATCGCCGACATTTCTCCGGAAGATTTCAAACGGTGCTACACGGTCGATGTGGATTCGATCTTCATGGGCTGCAAGGCGGCGATCCCCTTGATGGCGAAGTCCGGCGGCGGTTCCATCGTCAACTTCTCCAGTGCGGCGGGCAACAAGGTCTCGCCGGACCTTGCCGCCTATAACAGCGCCAAGGCGGCGGTGGTGACGCTGACCAAGAGCATCGCGCTCTATTGCGCGCGGGAGCAGAACGGCGTGCGGGTGAACTCGGTGCAGCCGGGCACGATCCTTACCCCCAACGTGGAAAGCGTGATCGCCGGGACCCCAGATCCGGACGCCACCCGCGCGGCATTCAGCGTGGCCCAGCCCATCGGGCGCATGGGCGAGGTCGATGATATCGCGCATCTGGTGGTCTATCTCGCCAGCGACGAAAGCAAATTTGCCACAGGCGCGCCGTTCATTGTGGACGGGGGGCTGTCGATAGCTTGATCGCAGCGGCCATCGGCCCACAATGGGGCCATGCCGCTGCACCTGACCAAGATCGCCTTCGGGGCGAAAAGCTATGACCATCTCGCGGGCTGGTTTGACGGGAGGGGCGCTGTCGGCCTCACCACCCGCAACCGCCCGACGCGGCACGAGGAGTGCGTGGGCGGATCGCTGTTCTGGATCATCAACCACGCCATCGTTGCGCGCACGCCCATTCTCGGCTTCGAAAAGACCGAGGACGGGCGCTGGGACATCGTGCTGGAACCGCGCCTGATCCGCGTCCACCAGCAGGCGAAACGCGCGCATCAGGGCTGGCGCTATCTGACCGAGGAAAAGGCGCCCAAAGACGTGGCCGATGGCGAGGATATCGGCGATGCGTTGCCCGGCAAGCTGGCGATGAAGCTGGAGCGGCTGGGGCTGGTCTGAAGCGGGTGGCTGACGGGCTACCTCCTGCCTTGCAATTGTCTCAGCCTGCCGCCCGCGTCTTCTCGGCTACCCGCCGCAGGGCGTTGACGTAAACCTCGGGCCCTTGCGCGCCGGGGATCAGGAACTTGCCCTCAACGATCATCGCGGGCACGCCGGAGATGTTCATGTCCCACGCCTGATGTTCCTCGGCCAGCACGCGGGCTTCCAGATCGGGATCATCCAGCGCGGCCTTGGCGGCTTCACGGTGCAGCCCCACGCTGGCTGCGATATCGAGCAGCACATCGCGGTTCCCCAGCGGTTGGCGCTGGTTGAAATGCGCCCGGAACAGCGCGAGCTTCAGCGCGGTCTGCATCTGCGGCCCGGCCTGTTCCAGCGCGAAGCCGAGCAGCTTGTGGCAGTCGCGCGTGTTCCACATCATCGCAGGCGGGGCGGCGTCATCACCTTCATAGGACAGCGACACCCCCGCCCCCTCCGCAATCGCCTTCATCTGGCCGCGCAGGGCCGCGCCATCTTCGGCAGAGCGGCGGTATTTGCGCTGGAGGTGGGCCTCCTGCTCCTCACCCTCGGGCGGCATGTCGGGGTTGAGTTCGAACGGCCGCCAGCGGATTTCCGCCGCGATCTCGCCCTCCAACTCGCCCAGCGCCTTGGTCAATTGGCCATAGCCGATCAGGCACCACGGGCACATGACATCGGAATAGATGTCGATGGTGAGCCGCTGTGTCACTTGTCGAGCCACCATGTCACAAGATGATGCGCAATCGCGAAGGGGCGCGGGAAATACAGGAGGTCCGTCCCCGCTTCGCCCGCGGCGCGTGCTTCTTCCAGCTCGGCGCGGGTGAACCAGCGCGCGTCTTCCAGTTCGGTGGTGTCGATGGTCAGTTCCGGATCGTCCGCCACGCTGGTGCAGCCGATCATCAACTGGCTGGGGAACGGCCACGGCTGGCTGGCGATGTAGCGCACATCGCGCACCCGGACGCCCGCTTCCTCGTGGATTTCGCGCGCGACGGCTTCTTCGATGGTTTCGCCCGGTTCGACAAAGCCCGCGAGCGCAGAATACATCTTGGGCGGGAAACGCGGCTGGCGGCCCAGCAGCAGCTTGTCCTCATGCTCGACCAGCATGATCGTGACGGGATCGGTGCGCGGGAAGTGGTCCGCGCCGCAATTGTCGCAGTGCCGCTGCCAGCCGCCCTTGACCGGCTTGGTCGATGATCCGCAGCGCGCACAGAAGCGGTGCCGCGCGTGCCAATCAACGAGGCTGCGCGCTCCGCCGTAGATCGCGAGATCCGGGGGGGAAAGAAGCTGCATCATCTGCCATGCCGCAGGCTGCGCATAGGCCGGGCCTTCCGCGCCCGCAGGCGGCACCGGAGCAAAATGCGCCTTGCCGTCCATCATGCCGAGGAACACCAGTTCGGCATCCTCGGCCACATCGGCAAGGCTGCCCCACACCAGCCCGCCCGTATCGTCCACGCCCGGCAGCAACCCGTCGAGCAGCAGCACCCGCGCGCGCCAGTTCATCAGGCCCGCAAGTGCATTGTCATCGACACGGATGTGATCCGCGCGGTCAAGCGGCGATCCGGCAAACGCCATCAGCGATGTGGGAGAGGCGGGCGCGTGCATCATGCGGCTTTCTTCTTGGCGCGCATCGCGGCCAGATCAGCCTCCACGGCAGCCATGAATTCTTCGCGGACCGGATAGGCTTCGGTCGGCATATATTGCGTGAACAGGCCGGTCCGCAGCTTCAGGTCGAAATCGACCGCTGCCAGCGTGCCAGCCGCCCCGCCCCAGCCGAAAGTCGCGCCCTTGGAGCGTCCGCCCGCGCCGTGGCCTTCGCCCTCCAGCCAACTGCCCTTGGTATCGACCGTGGCGGGGAGCAGATCGGACACGCCGACCCTGACGGCTTCCTCGCTCATCACGAACTTGCCGTCGATCCTGCCGTAACCCAGCAGCATCCGCAGGAAACGGTCGTAATCGCGCGGGCTCGACACCAGCCCGCCCCCGCCTGCGGGAACCTCGGGCGCATCGAGATAGACCGAGTTTGCTGCCGGATCGAGCGGGAAGACATTGCCGCCAAGGATGCCGTAATTGTCGGTCAAGCGGTGCACTTCGCTGGCGGGCACCTGCATCCATGTGCTGGTCATGCCGCAAGGTTCGAAAATGCGCTTTTTCAGGAAGGCTTCGAACTCCATGCCGCTTACCACTTCGATGACGCGGCCCAAAAGATCGATCGAGCAGGAATAGCTCCACTTGGTGGCGGGCTGATACATCAGCGGCAATTCAGCCAGCCGGTCGGCCCACACAGCCAGGCCCGGCGCAGGCGTGACATTGGGGAACCCGGGCAGCGGCATGCGGCTGACCCGCCCGCCGACCAGACCGGCTTCGTTATAGGCCGCCTGAAGCGGCCCCTTGCTGATGATCGAATAGCCCAGTCCGGCCGTGTGGGTGAGCAGTTGGCGGATCGTGATCGGACGATTGGCCGGCACCGTATCCTCCAGCGCGCCGGCCGGATCGACCAGCACGCGCATGTCGCGGAATGCTGGCAGAATTTCGGCCACCGGCTGATCAAGACCCAGCTTGCCTTCGTCGATCAGGATCATGGTCGCCATGCCGGTGATCGGCTTCGACATCGAATAGATGCGATACAGCGAATTTTCGTCAACCGGCGTGGGCTTGCCCAGCGCCAGCGTGCCGCCCCCGACAGTGTGGGCGTGTTCCTGCTGATCCCAGCCGAAGGTCAGGAACAGATTGGCCAACTTGCGTTCGGAGACATAGCGGTTCGCCATCGCCGCGACATTGGGCCAGCTTTCCGCCACATCATGGGCGAGCAGCTGGCGGCCGAACGGCAGCGAAGCCAGCGCCGCGCCGCCTGCAAAAAGCGCGCTGTGCTGGAACAGGGAACGGCGCGACAGGGCTGGCGTGGCGGAAACGTGAAGGGACATGGGGCAGAATCTCCGAACCGGGTGCGGACGCCTGTCTGCGGCAGGCTGCGGCGCCGGTCAACTTTGGGGGTCCATCGTAGGGGCAATCGTGGGGTGCGGGCATATGGCCGCAGGCGGTCTTGCAAGCCAAGGGTGATTTATCCATATAAGACACATGCTCAACGCCCTTGCCTATCTCGTCGGCCTTGTCAGCCTTCTCATCGTCATCCCCGCGCAAATCCCCTTGCTCGGCTGGGCCAATTGGCTCGCTTTGCCGCTGATTGTGGTCGGCATCGTCATCGGCGCGCTGTCGTCCAAGGATGGCGGGCGCAATTTCTGCCTCGTCGTGCTGCTGATCGCGGGCGTGCGCCTGATGCTGGGCGGCGGGATTTTCTAGGCGAGCGCCAACTGCGCAGCCTTGACGAACAGGGTCGCCAAGCCGGCCTCGCCAATCCGGGCGACCGGCCACCACGTCCCCTCGCCTTCGGGCTGATCCCCCGCCGCAATGGCAACCACCTCCAACGTCAGGCTGGCATGGGAGAACCCGTGCCGCACCGCGCCCAAGCTGCGCCGATTCCCCGCCACCGGAACAGCGCCCGAACCATCGGCCCGCGCCGTCCACCCATCATCGGGTAAAGCGCGCATCCCGCCCAGCATGCCGGCGGCCGCACGGGTGACAAGCCACACGTCGGCACCTGCATTGCGGGTAATCCAGAAAGCCGTGCCGCGCCGTTCGGGCACGGCCTTTTTGGCAGGCTTGACCGGCAGGCGTTCGGGCTCCCCCTGTTTGCGGCCCATGCAGGCATCCGCCAGCGGGCAGAGCAGGCAGCGCGGTGCCTTACTGGTGCAGGTGTGGCTGCCCAAATCCATCATCGCTTGTGCAAAATCACCTGCGCGCAAGTCCGGCGTGATCGTATCGGCAGCAGCGCGGATCGCTTTTTTCGCCTGCGGCAGCGGCTCTGCAACGGCGAACAACCGCGCGGTCACCCGCTCTATATTGGCATCCACCACCACGGCGCGCCGCCCGAAGGCGATCGCCGCGATTGCCGCAGCGGTATAATCGCCAAGACCGGGCAGTGCGCGCAGTTCCGCCTCGGTCGAAGGAAAGCCGCCCAGCGCCGCCACAGCGCGCGCGCATTTCACCAGATTGCGGGCGCGCGAATAATAACCCAGCCCTGCCCAAGCCGCCATGACATCATCATCGCCGGCAGCGGCCAGCGCCGCCACAGTGGGCCATGTTGCCACAAACTTTGCGAAGTAGGGCTTAACCGCCGCCACGGTGGTTTGCTGCAACATCACTTCGGATAGCCACACCCGGTACGGCCAGTCCGGATCATCAGGCAGCGCCCGGCCGGGCGGAATGCGCCACGGCAGATCGCGGGCATGGCTATCATACCATGCAAGCAAGGTGTCGGAGATGCTGGCAGTCACGCGCGGCCTATGGCATGGCTGGCGGACACATGGAAAGCGACAAGTCCAACCCCGGTAAAAAGGGCAAGATTAAGCCCTACACCCGCCCGCGCGGGCAAGGCGTGCGCGCCATCGGCGATCTCATGCCGGAAATCGGCCGCACTGCGTTTCGCCGGTTCGGTTTTGTGCAAAGCTCGGTCGTCACCCGCTGGCCGGAAATCGTCGGCCCCGCCCATGCCCGCATATGCAGCCCCGAAGCGATCCGCTTCCCACCGGGCGAAAAAGCCGAAGGCATTCTGGAGCTTGTCGTCGTCGCCGCCCATGCCCCAATGATCAGTCAGGTGATCCCGGAAATCATCGAACGGGTGAACCGCTTCTTCGGCTACAAGGCGGTCGCACGGGTCAAGCTGCGGCAGGGCGCGGTGACGCCGCCACCCGACGGCAGACCTGCCAAGCCGCCCCCGTCCCTGAAGCCGATCCCGCTGGAATTGGGCGACAGCTTGCGCGATATCGGCGACCCAGAGCTTCGCACCGTGCTCGAATCGCTGGCGCGCAGTCTTTCCAACAGCGAAACGGCGCCTGCTGAGGATAAAGATACGCCATGATGAAACCTCTCCTCATGTCCGCTGCCGCCGCCGCGCTGGCGCTGATAGCCGGTTCGGTTGCCGCACAGCCGAAAGATCTTTCGCGTCCCGACAGCACCTTCGTGCCCAAGGGGAAGCCGGGCAATTGGCAGAACGCCATCACCCGCACGGCGCGCGGCCATATGGTCGGCGATCCGCAGGCCAAGACAAAGCTCATCGAATTCATCAGCTACACCTGCCCGCATTGCGCCGATTTCACCGCGCAGGGCGAACCGGCGCTGGAATTGACGCTGCTGACGTCGGGCAAGATCAGCCTTGAAGTGCGGCCGGTGATCCGCAACGGGGTCGATCTGGCGGTGTCGCTGCTGGCGCAATGCGGCAATCCGGCTGATTTCAAGGCGCGTCACCGCGCGTTGATGTTGGCCCAGAACGATTGGCTGGACAAAGCCCGCGCGGCGCCAGTCAGCCAGCAGACCCTGTGGCAGCGCGCCGACAAGGCGGGGCGCATCAATGCGGTCAGCGCGCTTGGCCTCACGGCCCTTCTGGTCCAGCGCGGGTCTTCGCAGGCCCAGCTGGATGCCTGCGTGAGTGACGATGCCGCCGCCCGAAAACTGCTTGAAAATAACGCAGCCGATGCTGCCGAATTCAGGGTGCCGGGCACGCCCAGCTTCGTGCTGGATGGCAAGTTGTTGGAAAATGTGCACAGCTGGCAGGCGCTTTACCCCGTACTCAACGCGAAATTCACGCCCGCCGCTGGCTGACCGCCCGAATTCTACGCATTGTTCACAGGCCCTTGCCCCGGATATGCTTGCTGCATCGGTGCCTGAGGCTCTATTCTTCCCGCTTACCTATCCCGAGGATTGCCGACCATGACCGTGACCCGCCTGCTTTCGCTTCCCCTGCTTGCGCTTGCGCCGCTGATGCTGGCCGCTTGCGATGATGCCGCCACCATCGATGGCGCTGCTGCATCGGGTGAAGCGCTGCCCGCAATTGCCGCTCCTGCCGGGACAAAGTGGGCCGACACCGTCACCGTCACGCCCGAAGGCGGCTACCAGATCGGCAACCCCGAAGCCCCGATCAAGCTGGTGGAATATGCCTCGCACACCTGCGGCGCCTGCGCGAACTTTGCCAAGACCGGCAAGGAACCGCTGAAGGACAAGTATGTCGCCAGCGGCGTAGTCAGCTTTGAACAGCGCGAGGTGTTCCTTAACCCCTTTGACGTGGTGATAGCCGGGCTGACGCAATGCGGTGCCAAGGAACAGATGCAACCGCTGTCGGATCAGGTGTGGCAGAACCTCGAACAGGTGTTCACCGGGCTGCAAGGCAACCAGCAGGCGGTAGAAGCCGCCGGACAGCTTCCGCTGAACCAACGGTTCGTGGCGATTGGCGAGGCGACTGGCCTTATTGAATTCTTCGCCGCGCGCGGCCTCAGCGCCGATCAGGCGCGCACCTGCCTTGCCGATTCCGCGAAGATCGAAGCGCTGGTCGCATCGGTCGGCGCGAACACCGAAAAGGACAAGGTCAGCGGCACGCCGACCTTCTTCCTGAACGGCGCACGCGTGGAAGGCACCACTTGGGATGTGCTCGAACCGGCACTCCAGCGCGCCGGCGCGCGCTGAGGCTGACGGGCGGGGGCGCAACGTCAGCAAATGCAGTTCCACCGGCTCAAGCTCAGCGGGTTCAAGAGCTTCGTCGAGCCGGCGGAACTGCGTATCGAGCCCGGCCTGACCGGGGTTGTCGGCCCCAATGGCTGCGGCAAATCCAACCTGCTCGAAGCGATCCGCTGGGTCATGGGGGAAACCTCGGCCAAGTCGATGCGGTCGGGCGGGATGGAGGATGTGATCTTTGCGGGCACATCCACCCGTCCCCCGCGCGATTTTGCCGAAGTGGTGCTCCACGCCAGCGACGATGCCGATGACGAGCTGATCGTCACCCGCCGCATCGAACGCGGCGCAGGCAGTGCTTACCGCGTCAACGGCCGCGATGTGCGCGCCAAGGACGTCGCCTTGACCTTCGCCGACGCGGCCACCGGCGCGCACTCGCCCGCGCTGGTCAGCCAGGGCAAGATTGCGCAAGTCATCGCCGCCCGCCCGGCTGAACGCCGGGCGATGCTGGAAGAAGCCGCCGGAATTGCGGGCCTCCACGTCCGCCGCAAGGATGCCGAAAGCAAGCTGCGCGGCGCAGAGGCGAACCTTGCGCGGCTGGAAGACCTGATGGCCGGGCTGGACACGCAGATCGCTTCGCTGAAGCGGCAGGCCAAACAGGCGGAACGTTACACCGAACTCACTCACAAGATTCAGTCAGCCGAAGCCCGCCTGCTGTTCGCCCGCTGGCGTGAGGCCGCCGCCGCCGCGAAAGCCGCACGCGCTGCTGCCGAAGCCGCCACAGCGCAGGTGACAGAGGCGCAGGCAGCGGTCGAAGTGGCGCAGGCTGAACAGGCCGATGCCGCGCAGGCACTCTCCGACGCGCGTGACGAATTGGCCGACCGACGCGATGATGCCAGCGCGCACGGTCACCGCATGGCAGCCCTTTCCGAAAAACTCGACGCAGCGGAAACGCGGCTCGCCGATCTGGCCCGTCAACGCCAGCGGCTGGAGGAAGATCGCTCGGATGCTGACCGGCTGACTTCTGCAGCAGTCGAGGCGCTGGCCCGGCTGACGGACGAACTGGCCGCCAGCCGCGAAGCGGTGACCGTGGCCGAAGCTGCACGCCCCGTCCTTGCCGAGCGGGCTGAAGACCGCGAACGCGCCAGCCGCACCGCCGAGCTGGCTCTGGCCAAAGCGACCGCAGATCAGGCCGGGGTCGAGGCCGAATGGCGGGTTGCCGAAGCCGCCGTCGAACAGGCCGAAGCGCGCCTTACGCGGATCGAAGGCGAGGCTGCACGCATCGCCCGCACCCGCACCGAACTCGCCGCCAGCGGTGACCCGGAGGCTGATGTGATCGCCGCGCGCGAAGCGGCCGAAGAAGCAGCGGATCAACTCAGCCGGCTGCGCACCAAACTGGCCGGGGATCAGGCCCGCAAAGCCACCTTGCAGACCGCCCGCGACGAAGCTTCATCGGCGCTAGCGGCCGCCCGCGCCGAGCTGGCCGGGGTGGAGCGCGAACACACCGCCCTGGGCCGGGACCGCGATGCCAGGGCCAAGCGGGAAGCCGGACGACAGGGTATGGCAACCCCGCTTGACCGGGTGAGCGTTGCACCGGGTTACGAACGCGCGCTGGCCGCAGTGCTGGGGCGCGACGGGAAGTCGCCGCTGGGCGCGCCGCCGCCCTCGCAGGATGGCCGCTTCTGGGCAGGTGCCGCCGCGCCCTCGCCGGTGGCCGACAGCCTGCTATCGCGCATGACCGCCTGCCCCGATGAACTCAGCCCCCGTCTTGCGCTTGTGCATTGTGTCGACGCAGATGATGGCCGCGCGTTGGGTCCGGGCGAATGGCTGGTGACCCGCGCCGGACATCTGCGCCGCTGGGACGGCTTCATTGCCCGCGGCGAAGGCGCTGCCGAAGCGGCGCAGCTGGAAGCCGCCAACCGCTTTGCTGAACTGGACGCCGCCCTTCCCCCCTTGCGCGAAGCCGCCGCGGCTGCCGAGGCCGAGGATCAGACCGTGCGTGAGGAACTCTCCGCCTTGCAGACCGCGCTGGTTGCGCAGGAACGCGGCATTGCAGGCGCAATCGAGGCGGAACGGCAGGCGCTGCGCCGGATGGATCAGGCCGAGGCCGCGAAGGAACGGCTCGCCGCGCGGCTTGCCGAACTCGCTGCCAGCGCAGGCGATATCGAAACCCAGATCGCCGTTGCTGCGGCCGAGGTGGAAACCGCACGCGCGGCGCGCGGACGCCTGCCCGCCCGCGATGCCGGACGCGCTGCGTTGGAAGCGGCACAGGCGAAAAACGCCGCCGCCCGCGCTGCGGTGCAGGCGGCGTTCGCGGAACTCGCCGCGCAGGATCAGGCGCTGGCGGCGTCCCGCGAACGGCTCGCCGGGCAGCAGGCCGACCACGCGGGCTGGCAGGCGCGATCGTCCGATGCCGAGCGGCGCATGGCTGAAACCACCCGCCGCCTTGCCGAAATCGCCGAGGAACACGCCGTCCACGCTGCCAAGCCCGCCGCGCTGACCGCCGAGATTGAGGCGGGAGAGGACACCCGCAACCGGCTTGCCGCAGAACTCGCCGACGCCGACGCCGTGATGCGGGAGGCTGACACCCGCCAGCGCGCCGCCGACGCCGCGCTGGCACAAGTGACCGAAGCGCTCGCCCAGGCCCGCGAAAGCCGCGCCAGCCTTGCTGCGCGGGCGGAAAACGAAGAACTGCGCCGCGCGGAAATGGCCCGCATTTCGGGCGAACGCTTCCAGTGCCCGCCGCCGCTGCTGGCAGACCGCTTCGGCTTCAGCGAAGACGCCCTGTCCCCTGCGGCCGACGAATCGGTGGAACTGGAAAAGCTCACCGCTGCGCGGGAACGGATCGGACCGGTCAACCTTGTCGCTGCCGATGAACTCGCCCGGATTGAAGGCGAACACGGCACCAGCGCGCAGGAACAGGCCGAACTGGTCGAAGCCATCGCCCGCCTTCGCGGTTCGATCGGCAGCCTGAACCGCGAAGGGCGCGAGCGCCTGCGCGCTGCGTTCGAAGCCGTCGATGGGCATTTCCGCGTGCTGTTCACGCGCCTGTTTGAAGGAGGCCAGGCCCATCTGGCCCTCGTCGACAGCGACGATCCTCTGGAGGCGGGCCTTGAAATCTACGCCCAGCCGCCCGGCAAAAGGCTGCAATCGCTGTCACTTTTGTCGGGGGGAGAACAGGCGCTGACGGCAACGGCGCTGATCTTCGCGCTGTTCCTCACCAACCCCGCCCCCATCTGCGTTCTGGACGAAGTCGATGCGCCGCTGGACGATGCCAACGTGGAACGCTTCTGCGATCTGCTGGATTCGATGGTCCGCACGACAACCACACGCTATCTGATCGTGACGCATAATGCGGTGACGATGAGCCGGATGCATCGCTTATTCGGAGTGACCATGGCTGAAAAAGGCGTCTCGCGCCTCGTCAGCGTGGATCTTGGCGAAGCAGCGTTGCTGGCGGCGGAGTAGCTTTCGCCTTTACGCTTCGAGCGCCGCGGCCAAACGGGCGCGGATAGCTTTCAATCCGCCGATGATTTCAGCCATATCCGGCCCATCGGAAACCACCATACGCACGCCCGGGCGTTCTGCATGCGCCGGATCGACGCGGCGTTCATCGCTACGGCGATCATCCGTGCGCCGATCGAGCGGGGATTTGGCCGCCGCGCGAAGCACGGCTTCTGCACCCTTCAGCGTATAGCCTTCACGATTGACCAATCGATCAATCGTCGCGACCATCGCGACATCGGCGGGACGGTAATAGCGCCGGCCACCGCTGCGCTTCAACGGTTTGAGCAGCGGGAACTGCGCCTCCCAGTAACGCAAAACGTGAGGCTTGATACCCATCGCATCGCTGACTTCGCCGATAGTACGCAGCGCGTCCTTGTCCTTGCCGTCATCGAAACCGGTCATCAAACCTCACCCCTTGCTGTCACCCCTTGGCGATCTGTTCCTTGAGCAGCTGACTGGCCCGGAAGGTCATCACCCGGCGCGGGGTAATTGGCACTTCAATCCCGGTTTTGGGATTGCGACCAATCCGTTCGTTCTTGTCGCGCAGCACAAAGCTTCCGAAGCCGGAAATCTTCACATTTTCACCCCGAGCGAGCGCATCGCTCATCTTGCTCAGAATTGCTTCAACCATGTCCAGCGATTCCGACCGGCTGAAGCCCATCTTACGATTGATAGTCTCTGCCAGATCTGCCCGGGTCAAAGTGCCAACCGAACGCATCATGCGAATTCTCCTTAACGGCGCGACCCGAAAGAAGGCGTATTGCTTACGATTTTTCTGCGCCTTTGCAAAGTGATGCCAAGGCTTTTGTCCAGTTTTCAGCAATTGTGTTAGTAACTGGCACAACTTGGCCCGCGCTGATCACATCCGGATCAGGCTGGCGCCCCAGGTAAAGCCGCCGCCCATAGCCTCCAGCATGACCAGATCGCCTGCCTTGATTCGCCCGTCTTTGCGCGCAACATCAAGCGCCAACGGCACCGATGCAGCCGAGGTATTGGCATGGCGATCAACGGTCACGATCACCTTATCGGCAGCAATGCCCAGTTTTCGGGCGGTTGCATCGAGGATGCGCGCATTGGCTTGATGCGGCACGACCCAGTCGATTTCATCTGCCGAAACACCTGTTTCCTCAAGCACTTCTTTAAGAACATCCGACAGGTTCACCACCGCATGGCGGAACACTTCCGGCCCTCTCATACGCAGATGGCCAACGGTCTGTGTGGTCGATGGGCCGCCGTCGACATAAAGCAGATCATGCTGCGCGCCGTCGGCATGCAGGCGCGCGCCGAGAATGCCGGGCGTGTCCTTGCCTGCGGTTTCGCCCGATGGCGCATCCAGCACCACCGCGCCGGCGCCGTCACCGAACAGCACACAGGTGGTGCGGTCTTCCCAGTCGAGAATCCGGCTGAATGTTTCCGCGCCGATAACCAGCGCGCGTTTTGCCAAGCCGGTGCGCAGCATCGAATCGGCCACGGTCAACCCATAGAGGAAGCCCGAGCACACCGCCGCAACATCGAATGCGATCCCGCCGTTGCAACCCAACGCAGCCTGCACTTTGGTAGCGGTCGCGGGGAAGGTGTTGTCAGGCGTGGCCGTGGCAAGGATGATCAGATCGACCGATGCAGCGCCCACACCTGCATCATCCAACGCGGCCCGGGCCGCTGCAATGGCGAGCGTGGAGGTCGTCTCGTCAGGGTCAGCGATGTGGCGCTGGCGGATGCCGGTACGCGCAACGATCCATTCGTCCGAGGTATCGACACGCTCTGCCAGATCGGCATTGGTCACAACCCGGCGAGGTAGCGCCGATCCGGTGCCGATCAGCCGCGAACCGATCACGCCTTTGCCTCACTGTCTGAGGCCGCAGGTGGCGGAGCAGAGCGGCCATTGTGGCGCAGCGCACCGTCGCTCAGCCGCGAAAGGTCTTCGGCAATGCGTTCGGTCAACTTGTTTTCCAGCAGCCGCGCCGTCACCGCCACGGCGTGCGCGACGCCTTTGGCCGTAGCGCTGCCGTGGCTTTTCACCACCACGCCGTTGAGGCCGAGGAAGACCGCACCATTATGATTGTTCGGATCAAGATGATGCTTGAGCAATTCGGTCGCAGGACGCGACACCAGAAAGCCGATTTTTGACCGCAGCGAAGACGTGAAGGCCTGACGGAGCAGATCGGTGACAAACCGCGCCGAACCTTCGATCGCCTTCAACGCAATATTGCCGGAAAAACCGTCGGTGACGACCACATGGGTTTCGCCCCGGTTGATCTTGTCGCTTTCGACAAAGCCATCGAATTGCAGCGCCAGCCCGCCATTGGCAGAAGCCGCAGTCAGCATGGCGGCCGCATCGCGCAATTCTTCTGTGCCCTTGATTTCTTCGGTGCCGATGTTGAGCAGGCGCACAACGGGCCGTTCAAAGCCGTTGACGATGCGCGAATAGGCCGCGCCCATCACCGCATATTGCACCAGGTTCTTGGCATCGGCTTCGGTATTGGCGCCCAGATCCAGCATCACCACATCATGCGCCTGCAAGGTCGGCATGATCGCGGCGAGTGCCGGTCGGTCGATCCCGGGCATGGTGCGCAGCGCAAGCTTGCTCATCGCCATCAGCGCGCCGGTATTTCCCGCGCTGACGGCGGCGCCGGCATCGCCGGTCTTCACCGCATTGACCGCAAGCCCCATCGACGTTGTCTTGGCACGGCGGATCGCCTTGCTGGGCAGTTCATCACCGCCCACCACATCATCGCAATGCAGGATTTCCGAGGCCGAACGCAGATTGGGATGATTTTCCAAAGCGGCTTCGATGCGCTTTTCATCCCCGACCAGCAGGAATTTGAAGCTGTCATGATTCCGGCGGGCCAGCGCCGCACCTTCGATCATGACGCGCACGCCTTCATCGCCGCCCATCGCATCAAGCGCGATACGCGGGAGGCTCATCGTGCGTTACTCCGGTCTATGGTAAGAGCCACCGGCAATCAGCCGACGGCAACAACCTGACGACCGTTGTAGTGGCCGCAGTGGCCGCAGATATTGTGCGGGCGCTTCAGTTCGCCGCAGTTGCCGCATTCACCGAAGGCTTCCACCTTCAGCGCATCATGCGAACGACGCATGCCGCGACGTGAGGGCGATACTTTTCTCTTGGGGACAGCCATGGTGGCACCATTTCCTCAAATAAATACATTATTCGCGCCACCGGCAAGTGATCCACCACGGCGTGATTCTCGAAGGCCGCCCTTACGGCAAGGAACAGGCGCGCACAAGCAACAGCGAGTGCGAGCTTTCCTTGGCCAGCAGCGGCGGGAAGGCGCGCGCTATAACGCATAATTCGCGCGTTGCAACCCGCGTGAGGCCGCTCTAGCTACGGTGCATATTCACGAGGGGATCTTTTCATGACCGTGCTTCCTGTAACGCTCGCTGCCGCGGCAGCGGCGGCTGTGCTCAACATCTGGCTGTCGATCCGCATCGGAGCGGTGCGCCACGCGCTCGGCATCAGCGTGGGCGATGGCGGCAGTGACGCGCTGCAACGCCGGATGCGGGCGCAATTGAACTATGTCGAAAACACAGCCTTCGTCCTGGCGCTCGTCGCGGCGATCGAACTGGCGGGCGCGGGAAGCTGGTGGCTGGCTTACGTGGCGGCAGCGTATTTCCTTGGCCGCGTGGCGCATGGCTTCGGCATGGACGGCGGCAATTTCGGATGGGGCCGCACGGTCGGCACAGTGCTGACGATGCTCGTGCAGCTCGGGCTGGCCGTGGTCGCGGCACTGACCGCCGCGGGGCTGATGTAAGTCGATCTCGGCACAAGCAGAACGGCCTGCCACGCCGGACTGCGTGCGAAATCAAGAAAGCGCGTAGTCGCTCACAAACGCATTCGTCTTGCGTTCGCGGCCAAAGGTGCTGGTCGGACCGTGGCCGGGGATGAACATCACATCCTCGCCCAAGGGCCAGAGCCGCTGGGTGATCGAATCGATCAGGTCCTGATGATTACCACGCGGGAAATCTGTGCGACCGATGCTGCCTTGGAACAGCACATCGCCAACAATCGCGAATCGGCTTGGCTCGTGGAAGAACACGACGTGGCCGGGCGTGTGGCCGGGGCAGTGGATCACATCGAGCGTCAACTCGCCCACCGTCACCGTGTCGCCGTGCTGAAGCCAGCGGTCCGGCGTGAAGCTTTTCGCGACCATCCCCCAACGCGGGCCGTCATCGTCCAATTGGTCGATCCAGAAGCGGTCATCTTCATGCGGGCCTTCGATTGTCAGGCCCAGCTCGTCGGCCAGCATGCCCGCCTGCCCGCAGTGATCGAGATGCCCGTGGGTGACGAGAATCTTCTCCAGCGTAACGCCTGCCTTGGCAACGCCCTCCTTCAGCTTGTCGAGATCCCCGCCGGGATCGACCAGCGCGCCTTTCATGGTTTTGGTGCACCAGATCAGCGAGCAGTTCTGCTGCAGCGGCGTCACCGGAAGGATGGCGGCGCGCATGGGCGGGGTGGGCTTGGGAGTGTCGGTCATATGCGCAGACTTAAACCCGCCCACCCTTCCAGACAACCCGGCCGATAATCTCGACATCCTCGGCCGCGACCTCAACCGGCGGGTAGGCGAAGTTCTGTGACAATAGCGCCAACCGCCCCGGCCCGGCGCTGGCGACGCGTTTCACCATGATCGTATCGCCAAGGCGCACCACGTGGATGCCGTCGCGGAACGGCCGGGGGCTGCGGTCGACAAGGATTTCATCGCCGTCATTGAGCAGCGGCTCCATCGAATCCCCCTCCACCCGGATCGCGGAGAGTTCGGCGCGGGCGAGGCCTTGCTCCTCCAGCCAGCGGCGCGAGAACCGGAAGGTGTCGAAGGCGGCTTCCGTGCCTGCCACCCGCCCTGGCCCCGCCGACGCGCCGAGATCGAGCCGCGGCACGTTGAGCCAATCGCCCCATTCGCGGCGCTTGGGCTGCGCTTCATAGGAATTATCCTTCATCTCCCGCAATTCCTCCTCGCCCACACCGAGGAACCGGGCCAGCGTTGCGCGGTCCTGCTCCTCCAGCTTGCGGGGCGATCCTTTGCGAATAAATTGCTGAAGATACGATGGATTGCGACCCACCAATTCAGACAGAGCAGCGAGGCTCACCCCGCGGGTTTGCGACAGTTCCAGCAGGCGCGCACGCGGCCCTTCAGGAATATGGCGAGGAGACTGTTGGTTTTCCGACATGGAGACATCCTACATGAAAGATTTTTCCTAGACAAGTAGGGAATCAGATGAAACAAATCAGGAACATCGGGCGAGTCGCTCGGTGCACGACACGAATTCAGCACTCATCAGGGACGCAAAACCATGCTGCTTCGCACCATCGAAACCTTCCTGCGGGACCACGCCATGCCCGCCACCAAGTTCGGGCGGCTTGCTGCCCATGACCCGCGCTTCGTGCTTGACCTTCGCATGGGCCGCACCCCGCGCCGCGACACCGAATTGCGCACCCGCGCATGGATGCAAGGCTATGCCGACCACGCGGCGGCCTGCACCAAGGAGGCCGCATGATGCTCACGGAAAGCCTGCGCGATCCCTTCGCCCATATGTTCGCCGACTTCGACCAGATCGAGGTGAAGTCCGCCCCCTCCCGCATCGCCGCCCTGCGCCCGCGACGCACGTTGGCTGACCGGGTGCGCGCCGCGCTGATGCAGCTGACCGGCGGGGCCGGCACGGTGCTCGGCCATGAGGAGAAAGCCTGGGCCTCGGTCACCTTCTCGGGCACGCGGCACGAGGTGGTGCTGGCGTTCTGCGGCGCGGACGCCGTGGTGGCCGGCGAGGAATTGATCGAGCGCCTGCCCGATCACGAATTCGCCCTGCCCGGCCAGCTGGTGGCCGACGCCACCATCATCAAGGTCGATCACCGCTTTGGCGCGATGGAGCGGCTTGAAGTGACGGCAGTGCTGCTATTGCTGGAGGATGTGTGATTTGAGAACTCCGCCTCCCCGGCCCCCGAGCCCGGGAAGGCGATAATCCCTAAGTCCGCCGAACCACCAGATTCCGGATCTCGCTCATGTCCTCCATGGCGAAGCGGACGCCTTCGCGGCCCAGTCCGGAATCCTTCACTCCGCCATAGGGCATATTGTCGACCCGGTAGCTGGGCACATCATTGATCACGACCCCGCCGACATCGAGCCGGTCCCATGCGTCGAACATCTGGAACAGGTCGCGGGTGAAGATGCCCGCCTGCAGGCCGAATTTGGAGTTGTTGACCTCCTCCAGTGCTTCATCGAAGTGATGGAAGCGTTGGAGGATGGCGAGCGGCCCGAAGGCTTCCTCGTTCTTGGCCTTGGCATCATCGGGCACGCCTTCGAGAAGCGTGGCTTCGAGCATATTGCCGCGCGAAAGCCCCCCGCCGCACAGCAGGGTTGCGCCCGCTGCCACCGCCTCGTCGATCCAGCCCTTCAGGCGCTTGGCTTCGCCGTTGGAGATCATCGGGCCGATGAAGGTGTCGCGGTCTTTGGGGTCGCCTGCGATCAGCTTGCCTGCGCGCGCCACCAGCATCGCCTTGAACGCATCGTAAACCGCATCATGGATCAAAATGCGCTGCACGCCGATGCAGGACTGGCCGGATTGGTAGAACGCCCCGAAGATCACCCGCTCCAGCGCGTCGGCCAGATCGGCATCGCGGTCGATGATCACCGCCGCATTGCCGCCGAGTTCGAGCACGACCTTCTTCTTGCCTGCCTTGGCCTTCAGATCCCAGCCCACTCCGGGCGATCCGGTAAAGCTGAGCAGCTTCAGCCGTTCGTCTTCGGTGAACAGATCAGCCCCGTCGCGGCTGGCGGGCAGGATGCTGAACGCGCCTTCTGGTAGCACGTCGCATTCCGCCAGCACCTCGCCCATGATGATCGCGCCCAAGGGGGTCTTGGACGCGGGCTTCATGACGAAGGGACAGCCCATTGCGATGGCTGGGGCAATCTTGTGTGCGGCAAGGTTCAGCGGAAAGTTGAAGGGGCTGATGAAGCTGCACGGGCCGATGGGCACGCGCTTCCACATCCCCATGTAACCCTTGGCCCGCGCCGAGATGTCGAGCGGCTGGACCTCACCGTAATTCCGCACCGATTCTTCGGCCGCGATGCGGAAGGTGTCGATCAGGCGAGTAACCTCCCCCTCGGCATCCTTGATCGGCTTGCCCGCCTCGACGCACAAAGCATAGGCGAGTTCGTCGGCCCGTTCCTTGAACCGCGCGACGCAGTGCATCAGCACGTTCTGCTTTTCATACGAAGCCAGCCGCGCCATCGGCTCCGCCGCGCGCACCGCGCCCGCAATGGCCTCCTCGATCACATCGGGCGTGGCCAGCGCGGTGCGGAAGGCGACTTCGCCGGTGTATTTGTCCGTTACCTCAAGATCGGTGTTGGGCTGCACCGCCTTGTTGTTGAGGTAGAGCGGGTAGGTGGATTTGAGCGCGGGCATCGCCTTACAGCTCCTTGCTCAGCCGCTTGATATCGATGTTCAGGATCTGGTCGTTCTCGGTATAGTCAACCGGGCAATCGATCAGATGGACCCCTGGTGTGGCGAGGCAATGGGCCAGCAGGTCGGTGAAGTGCTCAGATGATGTCACCCGGTGGCCGATAGCGCCGTAGCTTTCGGCGTATTTGACGAAATCGGGGTTGCCATAGGTCAGTCCGAAATCCTTGAAGCCCATGTTCGCCTGCTTCCAACGGATCATCCCGTAGGCATCGTCGCGCAGGATCAGCACGGTGAGATTGAGGCCCAGCCTGACGGCAGTTTCCATCTCCTGACTGTTCATCATGAACCCGCCGTCGCCGCAGATCGCCATCACCTTGCGGTCGGGATACAGCATCGAAGACATCATGGCGGAAGGCAGACCTGCGCCCATCGTCGCCAGCGCGTTGTCCAGCAATACGGTGTTAGGGAGGTAGGCGTCGTATCCGCGCGCGAACCAGATCTTGTAGACGCCATTGTCGAGACAGATGATCCCGTCTTCGGGCATCGCCCCCCTCACCTGCGCCACCAGGTGCGGCGGGAAAATGGGGAAGCGCGTGTCGGCGGCCAGCGGTGCGGTGTGCGCCACTTCGGCGGCGCGGTATTCCAGCATCCGGCCGAAGTCCCACTTGCCCTGCGGCACGATGTCTTCCTTGATCTGGTAGATCGCGTTGGCGATGTCGCCGATGACTTCGATATGCGGGAAATAGACCGGATCGACCTCGGCCGTGCGGGTCGAGACGTGGACCACCTTCGGCCCGCCTTCCTGCATGAAGAAGGGTGGCTTCTCGATCACGTCGTGACCGATGTTGACGATGCAATCGGCGTCCTGGATCGCGCGGTGGACGAAGTCCCCGGCCGACAGAGCCGCGCAGCCGAGGAACAGCGGGTGGCGTTCATCAACCACGCCCTTGCCCATCTGGGTCGTGACGAAGGGGATGCCGGTCTTGTCAATTAACTGCCGCAGCATCCGCCCGGTCAGCTTGCGGTTTGCGCCCGCGCCGATGACGAGGATCGGAGCCTTCGCGCCCTCAATCGCCAGCACCGCCTGCCGCACGGCTTTCTCCTCAGCCGACGGACGGCGGGCGAGGCTGGCGGGGATCGGACGGCTGCTGGTGTGCTCCTCGGCGATATCCTCGGGGAATTCGAGATGGACGGCGCCGGGCTTTTCCTCTTCCGCCAGCCGGATCGCCTCACGCACGCGGCTGGGGATGTTGTCGGCGCTGGCAAGCTGGTGGGCGTATTTCGTGATCGGGCCCATCATCGCCACCACGTCGAGGATCTGGAAGCGCCCCTGCTTCGATTTCTTGATCGGCTTCTGCCCGGTAATCGCCAGAGTCGGCATCCCGCCAAGCTGCGAATAGGCAACCGCAGTCACCATGTTGGTCGCGCCCGGCCCGAGCGTGGCGAGGAACACACCGGTCTTGCCGGTATGCCGCCCGTAAGTCGCGGCCATAAAGCCTGCGCCCTGTTCGTGGCGGGTGAGGATCAGCTTGATTTTGTCAGACTTCGAAAGGCTTTCGAGGAAATCGAGGTTCTCCTCCCCCGGCACGCCGAAGATGTATTCGACGCCTTCAGCCTCCAGACATTCGATGAACAGATCCGATGCCTTTTGTGTGTCGCTCATGCCCTTATTCCCCCCAACGGTGTGCGCGACCCACCGGTTGACGATGCGCGCTCAGCCGCTTTGATGCGGCTTAACGCGTCCGTCATTGCTGCATGATAGCGCAGCAAACATTCTTAGTATTGCAGGAAAGCAGGAACAGGCACAGCGTCAACTTGGTGCGCTAACCCGATCAGTAGCCCAGCCGGGGGTCAAACACGGGGGCGACAGGCTCTCCGCGTAGGTATTTTCCGAGGTTGCCGAGGAACCGTTCGCCGCTGCGGATGAACATCTTGCTCTGCGCGCGGCCCGACAGGTGCATGGATATATGCGCGTTATCCAGACCCCACAGCGGGTGGTCGGCGGGCAGTGGCTCAGGCGTGGTGACATCGAGAAACGCGCCGCCGATGGCGCGAGCTTGCAGCGCGTCCACCAGCGCGGGCTGATCTATCACACTGCCGCGCGCGATGTTGACGATCACGGCGTCGGATTTCATCGCCGCCAACTCGCTCGCGCCGATCATGCCTTCGGTTTCGGGCGTGGCGGGGACGGCGAGGATCACCCAGTCGAACTCTCCCAGCCGCGCGCGCCATTCGTCGGGGCGAAGCGTGCCCTCCCCGCCCGACCTGCGCACCACGGTCACGTCCACATCGAAAGCTTCCAGACGGGGCTGGATCAGCTTTCCAATTGCACCATATCCGAGCAGCAGCGCCTTCGATCCGGCCAGCTCGCGCTTTCCGGGGCTGTCCATCAGCCACTCGCGGCGGTCCTGTGCGCGCACCACATCGCGGTAACCCTTGGCGATGTTCAGTATCCCCATCACCACATATTCGGCGATGGTGAGGGCGTTGATCCCCGCCCCGTTGGTCACGGTGATCCCGCGTTCGATCAGCACATCCATCGGGAGGAAATCGAGGCCGGCATAGATGGAATTGAGCCATTTCAGCTTCTTCGCGGCGCGCAGGGTTTCGGCCATCGCGGCCTGATCGTTCATGTCGAACCAGCCGATTTCCGCGTCGGCGACGGCGGTGAGGGCTTCCTCCGCCGACATGAACCAGCGAACGTCGAGCCCAGCGGGCAAGCGGCTTTCGAGCATCGGGCGGATCAGGCCAGAGATGGCTAAGGTGGTCATTGGCAGTCCTTGTCCGTCACAGTTTCCATTCCCAGCCGAGCGGATCGCCGTCCATCACTTCCACGCCGTGCGCGGAGAGTTCATCACGGATCGCGTCGGAGGTAGCGAAGTCCTTGGCAGCGCGCGCGTCCTTGCGGCGGGCGAGCGCGGTGTCGATTTCGGCTTCGGTGATGGTTGCCGCCTTGGGGCGGATGCGCAGGTCGGCGCGGGTGAGATTATCGAAACCAAAGCCGAGCACGGCGTCAAATTTACAAAGCAATTCAAGCCTTAAGTCCGAGGCAATCTTCTTGTCGGCGAGCATATCTTCGAAGACAGTGAGCGCCACTGAAGTGTTCAAATCCTCTGAGATCGCACCTTCAAATGCCGCTTCATGCTTTGACAGGAGTTGTTCCAGCGACACCTGCGAACCAGCCGGCTTCGCCGGCGTCTGCACAACGCGCTCCCATGATATCACCATCCGCTTCAACCGCGTCAGCGCAGCGCCCAAGCCCTCCCACGAGAACT
>ERZ1022756.15-NODE-15-length-71783-cov-11.015977_pt1 | contig 71783 bp, 82 predicted proteins | sample MGYA00520902_ERZ1022756 | MGnify/ENA primary metagenome ERZ1022756 (study PRJEB33162, sample SAMN09537601) | freshwater metagenome | isolation source: freshwater | place: Canada:Alberta | collected 2017-07 | study: EMG produced TPA metagenomics assembly of the...
CTACACTATCCTCTTCGTCGGCAGCGTCAGATGTGTATAAGAGACAGAGGTGATAACCCCGACCATAACGATCGAGACCACCCTGCTTTTGGGATCAACTGTATCACCATAAGCCATTCAGAAACGCAGCTCCTCAACTAGCAGGCTTCGTGCTGGCACGGCCCGGTCCGACAAAGGGATATCGACCGCATCGAACCGACACGATCCATACTCTTCTCGTCCGAAGCTCTCTTGCCCTTGCTTCGACTCGGGTAACTATCGCGGGGCGCCGCGTGGCGCAAACCATTTATCGACGGTAAATGTCGGGCCTGCTACAAATCTGAACATCGCCGGAAATGCCGGTTTCTGTGGAGTTTCAACATGCAGCGCCGATTGTGCCACGTTTTTATGACACCGTTGGCCATAGTGCTCGCCTCGCTCGCAGCAATGCCTGCGACAGCGCAAAGTGCGAATCCCGCCTCCGCGAATCCTGCGATTCCCGAATCCAGCTATGCCGATGTTGCCGACCTTGCCGTGACGGCAAACACCATCATCGATGCGCGGATTCGGCGCGTAAGCCCGGTCCCGCCGGAGACAGTGCCCAACCTGCCACCGCAGCTGGTGCGCCTCTATGTCGAAGCAGAGGTCAACACGGTCCTGTTCGGGCGGGATCCTGTCGCTCGGCGTGTCGGTTTTCTGGTCGATCAGCCGCGCCGTGCCGACGGGCGCGCTCCGCGTATCAAGGGCACGCGGGTGCTGTTGTTCGCGCGGCCGGTTACCCAGTCCAACCGCCTGCTGCTGATCACGCCATCGGCCATGCTTGGCTGGGATGCCGCGCGTGATGCCACAGTCCGTTCGATCATTGGCGAACTGGCGCGCACCGCCGCACCGCCACGCGTGACCGGCGTCGGCCAGCTATTCCATGTGCCTGGCTCGATCCCGGGCGAAAGCGAGACCCAGATATTCCTTCGTACCGAAAGCGGCGATCCGGTCTCCCTCTCCATCCTGCGTCGACCGGGGGAAAGCCCGCGCTGGGCCGTCGCATTTGGAGAGATTGTCGATGAATCGGCCACTGTCCCCCAGCGCCGGACGCTTGGCTGGTATCGTCTCGCTTGCGGCTTGCCTGCTGAGCTGCCCCCCGCCTCGCTTGCTGCGATGCCGGGGGCGGACGCACGCGCAGCAGCGGAGGATTATGCGCTCGTCATGCGCGCGCTGGGCTCCTGCGACCGATCGGCGAATCCCGCCGTCCTTGCAGTAGCGCCGCAACGCTGAACCACAGCCGCCAGCCGGGGTGACTTGTACGGACGGTAAAGCTAAGGCCCCGCGGTAACGAACAAGGGCCTGCCACGACAATGCCGAACAGCCGCACCGATACCGCTTCCTCCCAACGCCCGCCGCTCAGGCTGGGGATTGCTGGCCTCGGCACAGTCGGCACAGGGGTGATGCGGTTGTTGGCTGAAAATGCGGCATTGATCGAACGGCGCGCTGGCCGGGCGGTTACCGTAACGGCGGTCAGCGCTCGCGATGCAAAGCGTGACCGTGGCATCCACCTCACCGGCATCGCTTTTGAGAGCGACATGACGGCGCTTGCCGCACGTGACGATGTCGATTGCGTCGTCGAATTGGTCGGCGGCACTGACGGCCCTGCCCTCGCCCTCGCCCAAGCGACGCTCGGGGCGGGCAAGGCGCTGGTCACCGCCAACAAGGCGATGATCGCGCATCATGGCATGGATCTCGCGCGGATCTCCGACGGCGGGGACATTCCGCTGAAGTTCGAGGCGGCGGTGGCCGGCGGCATTCCGGTGATCAAGGCGCTGCGCGAAGGCGCATCGGCAAACCGCATCATGCGCGTCTATGGCATCTTGAACGGCACCTGCAATTTCATCCTGACCAAGATGGAAGCCGAAGGGCGCGGTTTCGAAGACGTGCTTGCCGAGGCGCAGGCCAAGGGTTTTGCCGAGGCGGACCCCGCGTTCGACGTCGACGGCATTGATGCGGCACATAAGCTGTCCATCCTCGCTGCCATGTGTTTCGGCACCCAGCTCGATTTCGATGGGGTGGCAACGCACGGCATCCGTGACATTCGCGCGGAGGATATCCGCGAAGCGACGGCGCTGGGGTATCGCGTGCGCCTGATCGGCATGGCCGAACAGGGCGAGGCCGGCCTGACCCAGAGCGTCGGCCCGTGCCTGGTGCATGAAGATCACCCGCTCGGCTATGTGCCGGGGTCATTGAATGCGGTGGTGGCCGAGGGCAATTTCGTCGGCCGGCTGTTCTTCGAAGGTGCAGGCGCAGGGGACGGGCCGACCGCAAGCGCGGTGGTCGCCGACATCATCGATGTCGCGCGCGATGAATATGGGCCCGCCTTTGCCATGCCGGTTGATCAATTGCAGGCGATGTCCCGCGCCGATGCGGGTGCAGGCACCGGCAAACGCTATGTCCGCCTCTTGGTCGAAGATCGTACCGGCGTTCTCGCCGAAATCGCCATCGCCATGCGTGACGCCGGCGTTTCGGTGGAAAGCTTCATCCAGCGCGGCAGCGAGGACGGGCGGGCGTTGATTGCGCTCGTCACGCACGCGTGCAGCGGCGACGCAGTGGCAGACGCGATGCGCCGCCTCAGCGGATCCTCGGCACTTGTCGGCCCGCCGATGGTGATGCCGATCCTCGATCTCTAGCGATTGGCGCCGCGGAATCGTTCGGGGATCGGATCGCCTTCCCCGAGATTGCGGTCGGGATCGATGAGGAGGCCGATCAGCTTGGCCGCCCCGGCCATGGTGCCGATGATGTCGACACCGCCATAGCATTGGTTGGAGATGGAGGCGCCGCACGGCGGGCCACGCGGATCAACAGCCGCACCGTCCGTGGAACCAGGTACCGGGCCATAGATTTCGGGCACCGGCAGTTGCTGGTCATCAGCGGGGGCGCAGACGATGATGTCTCGGGTTGTCAGCCGCTCCGCGATGCAATCGCTGCGTGTGCGGCGCTGGGTGAGCGCGCGGGCGGCGGCCATCGGATCCTCGACGCGCCGCTGGGGCGGCAGCATGACCGCAGCGGCAAGCGCGGGCGATGGTGCGGCGAACAACGCTGCACTGATCGGAATGAGCGCCGACATTCTCGACAAGCCATCCTCCCTCGCCTAAGCGCGCGGCGACATCGGCGAAGGGGTGAAGCAGCATGACCGCAAGCGCAAGCAACAATCTGGATCGGGTGCTCGTGCTGGAAATGGTCCGCGTGACCGAAGCTGCGGCCATTGCTGCATCAAAGCTGATCGGGCGAGGCGATGAAAAGGCCGCCGACGCCGCCGCTGTGGAAGCGATGCGCGCCGCGCTCAACACGCTCTATATGGACGGCACTGTCGTCATAGGTGAGGGCGAGCGCGACGAGGCGCCGATGCTCTACATCGGTGAGAAGGTCGGCACCGCCCCGGGCAAGGGGCCCAAGATCGATATCGCGCTCGATCCGCTCGAAGGCACGACCATCACTGCCAAGGCTGGCCCGAATGCGCTCGCCGTGCTGGCGATCGCCGAAGAAGGCGGTCTCCTCAATGCACCCGACACCTATATGGACAAGATCGCAGTCGGCCCCGGCTATCCCGAAGGCGTCATCGACCTGTCGAAGAGCGTGACCGAAAATGTCGAGGCAGTCGCCGCGGCAAAGGGTGTCGCCCCCGCCGACATCATCGTGTGCGTGCTGGACCGGCCCCGCCACGAGCCGATCATCTCCGAACTGCGCGGCCTTGGCTGCGGCATTGCCCTCATTCCTGACGGCGATGTCGCAGGCGTCATCGCCACCACCAATCCGGACACGAACATCGACCTGTACATGGGCCAGGGCGGTGCGCCCGAAGGCGTACTCGCGGCAGCGGCGCTGCGCTGTGTCGGCGGGCAGTTCCAGGGCCGGCTGGTGTTCCGCAATGAGGATGAGCGGTCGCGCGCCCGCAAATGGGGCATCACCGACCTTGACCGCATCTATACCCTCGAAGAGCTGGCGAGCGGTGACGTGATCTTCGCCGCGACCGGTGTGACGGACGGTTCGCTGCTCGAAGGCGTGAAGCGCCAGCGCGGCGGCATCATCACCACCGAAAGCATCGTCATGCGCGCATCATCCCGCACCGTGCGCCGCGTAAAGAGCGAGCATCGCGTAAGAGGTTGAGGCGCATAAACTTTGTTGGCCGCACCCCGGCTTCAGAATAACGGGGGTAGGAGGCACATGGTCAGGGGGGCCAGAATGCTAGACAAGACGATTCGAGCCATGCTGGGCAGCATGGCGGCGGTGGCAATGCTTGGTACAAGCGCCCCGGCACTGGCACAGGCGCGTGGCACGGGCCCGTCCGATTACCTCAAATGCGACGGCCAACCCAACAATATGACTGCGGGCGAATCGATCGGGCGGCTGATCGGCGCGGTCACGCTGCTCGGCATCTTTGCACCGCCGGCCGAAGGATCGAACCCGGGCGCGCGGTTGCTGGGCGCAGAGGGCGTCGCGGCGTGCAGCCGGCTGATCGACAGCGAAGGCGCGGCCGCAGAAACAAACCCTGAGCGGCGCATCCCGCTCATCATCGCACGGGCCATCCACCAGATCGAAGCCGCCGATTATGGCGCGGCGCTGGCCGATGTCGCCAAGGCGCGCGAGGAAGCGGCGGCGGCCGGCCTCACCGGTAATCCGCTGTTCGAACGCAGCACCGGGCGCGGCATTTCCATGATCGAGGCGCATGCCCGGTTGCGGCTCGGCGAAATTGAAGCGGCGCGCAACGTGGCGCTGTCCGGCATCGCGCAGCAGCGCCATTCGATCTTCGGCCTGTTCGGTTATGCGCCCTTCCCGGAATTCTCGCAGACGCGGACGGCTGATGAAGATCTGTTCAACGCCAGCTTCACCCGCCTGTTTCCAGCCGCGGCCTTCAGCCATGCCGCGCGGCTGGAAGAGACAGGCGATTTTGCCGGCGCGGCCCTGCTGCGCGAGGACATGATCGGCCTCAACGACGTGCTTGGCGCCAAGGACCGCGCGTCGCTGACCTTTGCCAATGCCGCACTGGCGCAGGGGCTGGCGGGCAATTGGGAACGGTCGAACGAACTCGCCGAACAGGCCCGCACCAACATGGAAACCCGCGTGCGCGCGGGGAACCCCGAGAACAACAGCAGCGTCGCGGTGGAGGTGCTCGATCTGCAAGCGATCGCGCGCGCCGCACACGAAGGACGCATGGCGGAGGCGCGCCGCCTGTTCTCCGGGCGCTCGGCCTGGCCAGGCGTCACCTTCGGCTCTCTGGTCGAAGTCACCCGCCGGCTGCGCGAAGGCGCAAGCGAAGAGGAGCTGACCGGGCCGCTCGCGATGACGATTGAGGCGCACTGGCAGCGGCGGCGCGAATCCGAAATGGCGTCCATGATTGAGCGTGACCGCGACAATCGCACGCTGTGGCGGCATCTGCGCACAGCCCCGGCAGAGGCAAGTTATCGCGCGATTTCACGGGATGTCTGGCGGCTTGACCGGTCACGCCTTCTGCTCGCCGAGAATGCCGAGGGCTGGCGCCCGCTGATCATGCCGAGCGCGGGCGGCGCAGTTGCCGGCCTCGACGGCATGGTGCTGCACGCAGCATTGCAAGCGCGCCACTTGGGCAAGCGCGGGTTCGTCATGCTCTCCTCACCCAGCGCGCCGCAGCTTGCACTCGTCCGCTTTGGCGAGCCGGGCGACCGCGGGATCAGCGACTTCCGCTTCATTGATGCCGCGGAGGCGATTGCGGAGCTGGAGCCGTTCATCCCCTCACCCGAAGTGATCCGCGAACGCGAACGCGCCGCCCGCCGGCGGCGGTGAACCCCGCACGCAGTTGACGCGCTGATGCTCCCCGTTATGGCCGTGCGCCTGTTGCATAGCCATTTCGGGGACACCCATGACCGTCACGATCCGCGAGGATGATCTGATCGCGAGCGTTGCCGATGCGCTCCAGTACATCAGCTATTTCCACCCGATGGACTATATCCGCGCGCTCGGCGCGGCGTACGAAAAGGAACAGGGCCCGGCGGCGAAGGATGCGATCGCGCAGATCCTGACCAACAGCCGCATGTGCGCAGAGGGGCACCGGCCGATCTGCCAGGATACCGGCATCGTCACCGTCTTCGTCCAATGGGGCCAGGATTGCCGGCTCGATTCGAACCGGTCGCTCCAGCAGGTGATCGATGAAGGCGTAAGGCGCGCCTACCTCCACCCCGAAAACAAGCTGCGCGCGTCGATCCTCGCCGACCCCGCATTTAGCCGCGTCAACACGCGCGACAACACGCCGTCGGTCCTCCATGTGGAGATGGTGCCGGGCGCGAAAGTGCATATCGATGTCGCGGCCAAGGGCGGTGGCTCCGAGAACAAGTCCAAGTTCAAGATGATGAACCCCAGCGATTCTATCGTCGACTGGGTGCTGGAAATGGTGCCACAGATGGGCGCAGGCTGGTGCCCGCCGGGGATGTTGGGCATCGGCATCGGGGGCACTGCGGAAAAGGCGATGCTGCTCGCCAAACAGAGCCTGATGGGCAGCATCGACATGGCCGAGCTCAAGGCACGCGGGCCGCAGAATGACATCGAGGCGCTGCGCATCGAAATCTACGACAAGGTCAACGCGCTGGGCATCGGGGCGCAGGGACTGGGCGGGTTGTCCACCATCCTCGACGTCAAGATCCTCGACTGGCCAACCCATGCGGCATCGAAGCCGGTGGCGATGATCCCCAATTGCGCGGCGACGCGCCACGCGCACCTGACGCTCGACGGCAGCGGGCCGGTGTTCCTTGAGGCGCCAAAGCTCGATGAATGGCCCAAGGTCGAATGGGCACCGGACAGCGCGGCGAAGCGCGTCGATCTCGATACGCTGACGCCGGAGGTTGTCGCAGGCTGGAAGGCCGGGGACCGGCTGTTGCTCAATGGCAAGATGCTCACCGGGCGCGACGCCGCACACAAGCGCATCGCCGACATGCTGGCGAAGGGCGAGGAGCTCCCCGTCAGCTTCAAGGGTCGCATGATCTATTATGTCGGGCCGGTTGATCCGGTGGGCGAAGAGATTGTCGGCCCCGCCGGCCCGACGACCGCGACGCGCATGGACAAGTTCATGGACATGATGCTGGAACAAGGCCTGCTCGGCTGCGTCGGCAAGGCAGAACGCGGCCCGGCAGCAACGCAGGCCATCGCCAAGCACAAGTCCGCCTATCTGATGGCGGTGGGCGGTGCGGCCTATCTCGTCGCCCGCGCGATCAAGGGCAGCAAGGTCGTCGGCTTCGAAGACCTCGGCATGGAAGCGATCTACGAATTCGAGGTGAAGGACTTCCCGGTCACCGTCGCAGTCGATTCCACCGGCGAGAATGTCCACACAAGTGCGCCGATGCTGTGGAAAAAGAAGATTGCGGAGGAACGGCTGCTCGAAGGGGCGTGATGCCATGACCGGATTCTGGCGCTCCCGCGCTGGCATCGCCGTGGCTGCCATCGGGGTGGTCGTGGCGCTGGGCGTTTTCCTGTTCATGCCCTTTTCCGCCGATACCGGAACGGGTGGCAAGCTGTTCTTTTCAGCGGTGCTCGGCGGGTTCGCGGCGTTCGGGGCATGGAGTTTCGCCGGCATACCGGCGCTGGTCATCGACATCGCCGGCTGGGTGCGGGGCGCAGGCAAGGCGAAGCCCAAGGCCACGCACCACAGTGGCCCCTTGCCCCACTTGTCACCGCGCCGACAGGGCGATGTGCGGCGCATCGTGCGGGTGATGGCGACGCACGGGCTGTTCGTGCCCGAGGTGCCTGACCCTGCCCTGCTTTATGCGCCCGTCGCCGGGCGTGACGAGCCAGTGAAGCCCGACGTCCTGCTCGATGCGCTGGGCGAGGTCGATTTCTACCATCCCGGCACCGATGCGAACCGCTGGATGGGCAATCTGGTGCTCCACGCTAGCCATGGCGAGCAGGACGAGGCGCAGCAGATCGCCGATATCGCCCGGCTGGCGGGCGATGCGCTCGACGTGCGCGACGTGGCAGTAAGGCACGGCGAGCACCGCATTGCCCCGGTCGAAGTGGCGATGACAGTCAATGGCGAGGCGGTGACGCTCGGCTATAAGGCCGGGGCCAGATATCTCTCCACGCACATCCACCACATCCTCGCCGTCCGGCTACGCGCAGGCGGCAGCGGCAAGCGGCTGGCGGCGCTGTGGGTGGCCGATCAGGGCGTGTGGCTGAGCGTGCTCGCCGACGGCGCGGTGGAGGCGCTCAACACGGAACTGAAGCTCGGGCCGCGCGCCAACTGCGCCTGGAGCTGGGTCGACGAGGAAGCGCCGTTCGCGGCAGGCGAGATGATAGCTGCGCAGGGGCTGGCGTGACTCGACGTAAGCCGCGCTGCGCGGCATAGCCGCTCCCATGGTCATCACCATCATCGCCATCCTGATTGCCGGTGCGGGCAATTTTGCCATGCATCGCTGGATGCTGGAGAGTGGGCATCCGCTGATTGAGGTGGCGACGGGGCCGATGCGGCGGATGCTCGGGCGGCATTCGACCTATGTGCTGGAATTCGCGCTGTTGATGGGCGCGCTATGGCTTGCCGAGCATTACTGGTTCCCCGCGCTGATGCTCTATGGGGTCTATACCGTGCTCAATGCCGCAACCATCGGCTGGCTGAAGGGCCACGACTGGCGGGAATAGCCGTTCCGGCCGGCGCTATCGCGACGGCGGAGCGGCAAGACCGGCTTCGGCGAGCAGGCGTTCCTCGGCCAGGGTAAAGTCCGATCGCTGGCCGCGCGGCGCGCCAAATTCCGGAGATTCGGTGAGGAACCAGGCAACACCGGTGCCGCGTTCCATATCCACGAACAGGCCAGAGCGCAGCGAATAGGCGTCGCCCGAATGGCCGATGCGCGGGCGACCATCGCCAAAGGGATCATCGCGGCATCCTTCGCGCCTTGTGCCGAGCTGGTGCACGGCCAAGCCATAGCGGCAGAAGAATCCGCCCTCTCCCCCTTCACCCACAGTTACCGCGACAGGCGCGACGGCTTGCATCGCGGTGAGGCGTCGGAAGCTGCGGGGGGTTATAAAGCGTTCGCCTTCGCGCAACAGCAACTGGCCAATACGGGCAAGACCGCGCGCGGAAATGCGCATGCCGCCCTGCGGGCTGAAGGATGCACCCTGGCGGGTCAGGCGGTAGGTGGAAAGATCACAGCTGCCGTCCCGCGCACGCACCACCGGGCAGGCTGGGCGCACCCCGCGCAGATCATCGAGTGCGACTTCGCCCGACGGGCGGTAGAGGGTGACGGCACGGGGGATGGCGCTGTCGGGACAGGTCGGCCAATTGAAACATCCCTCTATCCGCAAGGGCTGGAACACCAGCCGCTGCATCAGCCGGTCAAACCGTTCTCCGGTCGCGCCTTCCATCGCGGCAGCGACAATCGGAGAATTGATGTTGGCATAGGCAAAGGTGCTGCCGGGCCTGCGGCTCCGGTCCCAGAGCGCGGGTTCGCGCACGACCTGTTCCAGATCCGCGTCGAGCGGGAGCACATAGTCGAGCCCGTCAACCATGCCGGCGCGGTGGCCGAGCAGCATCGCAAGGGTAATCGGCCGGTCAGGATAGGCGGGATGGCGCAGCCGCCAGCCGAGATAGCGTGACACATCGGCATCGAGGTCAATCCGCCGCTGATCGACCAGACGCATCACGCCGAGCGCCACGACGAGCTTGGAGATGGAGGCAACGCGCACCGGATCATCGGCGGTGAGCGGGCGGCCGGTGGTGCGGTTGGAAACACCGCGCAACACCCGCGTCTGTTCCGCGCCGGTCACATCAAAGCTGATGAGCACGGCGGCGGGCGGCGGTGCCGGTAGATCGGCGGGAGGAGTTTCGGGTGCGGGTGCGCTCTGGGCGAGGGCGAAAGCGGCGAGAAGAGAAGGAAGCATTGCCCCATCCTAAGCGGGATAACAGGAAAAGAAAGAGACACAGAAGGCGGCTTTTCTGATGGTTTCGTGCAGATCGCAGGCCAAAATGTCGGTTGAAGACATCATGCCCCTTGAAATGGGACTGATTCGGTCATATAAAAATCAAGCGAGCCGGGCCCCTCTGGCGCGCATGGCCGCATCCCCCCCCTCCACAGGCCATGCGTGTGATGTCGGATCGTATCGGGTGACACCGGTACCTGCGGGTCTTTTTCGTCTTTCAGGCGTCTCCGCAGACCAGATCGGCAAGATGGTCCACAGGGCCGGTGCACCCGATAACCTTCATTGGTTAGGCAAGAGGTGCATGATGAACCCCCGAGTTTTCCGCATGATTGAAACCCATGCCCGCATCGACGATGCGCTGCGCCGCGAACAGACTCGCCCCGCCGCCGACTGGCAGCGCGTGCGCGAGCTGAAGAAGCTGAAGCTGCGCATCAAGGATCTGATCGGACGGCTTGTGTCACGCAAGATGCCCAAGGTCGCGCGCATGGCACGCGGCTGAACGCCCGTATTTGCCCAATGAACGCGGGGCGGCACAAACCGCCCCGCGCGATTGTTTTTAAGGACCGGCTGCTACCGTGGACTTCCTCTTCATCGAATGGCTGACCAAGCCGGTATGGCTGTGGCTTTCCTTCATCGGCGTCGTCGTGGTGCTGCTGGCGTTCGATCTGGGCGTGCTGCATCGCAAGACCCGGGAGATTGAGGTCAGGGAATCGCTGATCCTGTCCGCCGTCTACATCGGCCTTGGCGTCGCCTATTCCGGCTTTGTCTGGTGGGCGTTTGAGGATGCGCGCGCCGGCGCCTCGCCCGAGGCCGCTGCGACCCTGCTCAGCGGGGTTGAGGCGGCCAAACTCTATCTGACCGGCTTCGTGATCGAAAAATCGCTGGCGATGGACAATGTCTTCGTCATCGCGATGATTTTCACCTACTTCGCCGTACCGCGTATCTACCAGCACCGCGTGCTGTTTTGGGGTATATTGGGCGTCATCGTGCTGCGCGCGATCATGATCGGCCTGGGCGCGACGCTGGTGAGCCAGTTTGGCTGGGTCCTCTACATCTTCGCCATTTTCCTGATCCTGACCGGCGTGAAGATGTGGCTGACCGCCGACAAACAATATGACGTGGCGACCAGCCCCGTGCTGAAGTTTATCCGCCGCCGCTTCAACGTGACCGACGATCTGCATGGCGAGAAATTCTGGGTCAAGCAGCCCGACCCGAAAACCGGCAAACTCGCCTGGTTCATGACACCGCTGTTCCTTGCCCTCATTATGGTCGAGATCGTCGATCTGGTGTTCGCGGTGGACAGCGTGCCGGCGATCTTCGCGATCACTACCGATCCGTTCATCGTCTACACATCGAACATCTTCGCAATCCTCGGCCTGCGCGCGCTCTATTTCGCTCTCGCCGCCCTGGTGCACCGCTTCCACTATCTGAAATATGCGCTGGCGGTGCTGTTGGTGTTCATCGGCTCCAAGATCTTCCTTGCCGACCTGCTCGGCTTCGAAGGGGGCAAGTTCCCGACCAACTGGTCGCTGGGCATCACATTTGCTATCCTAGCCGCCGGTATCGGGTGGTCGCTTTGGAAAACGCGTGCCACCGCCGAAACGCCGCGCTCGACATGAGTGCAATCGGAGGGGAAGGCAAATGAGCATTCGTTCGATCCTGCTGTTCGCACCTGCCGAAAGCGCCGATCCGGCGCGTGGGCCCGCAGCCTATGCGATCGCATTGGCGAAAGCGGAGGGCGCGAAGCTCTCGATCTTCACGGTCGCGCTCGACGTGACCACGCCGGGACGCACCACTGACGCCGGCGCCGTTGCCGCCACGCTGTCTGCCGCAGCCGCAGCAGCCGGCGTCGAACACCGTCTGGTCACGGAGCATTCGCACAGCATCGGCGTCCACGAAGCGGTTGCCGCCGAGGCACGGTTGCATGACCTGCTTATCACGGGGTGCAGCGGCGAAGGCCTGCTGAGCGAACGCATTGTGACCGAACATTTGCTGTTCGAAACCGGCCGTCCGCTGATCGTCGTTCCGGCAAGCCACGCAGGCGGCGGCACCGTCGGCAAGCTGGTCGCGGCCTGGGATCACAGCCGCGCCGCCGCGCGCGCACTGGGCGACGCCATGCTGCTATTCGGCAATGCCACGGTGCAGCTGGTGGCGGTCGAAGGTGAAAAGGCCTTGGCCTCTCCGCTTTCAGCGGGCGACGAACAGGCCGCCCTTGCCGCGCGCGGACTGGGCACGATTACCGCCCGCCAGCTCAATGGCCGTCCGATCGCCGCCGCCCTTCAGGGGGAGGCCGCCGCACTCGGTGCAGACCTGCTTGTGATGGGCGGGTTTGGCCATTCGCGTATGCGCAGCTATGTGCTTGGCAGCGCGACCACCGGGCTGTTTACCGAACTCACCCTTCCTACCCTTCTGTCCCACTGACAGACAAAATACACTGACGACTGGATAGCATCATGGAATTCCTTTTTTCGGATTGGCTTGGCACTCCCATCTGGTTCTGGCTGGCCTTTCTTGGCATCGTCATCGCGCTGACCGCGTTCGACCTTGGCATCCTCCACAAGGAGGATCGCGAAATGGGCATTGCGGAATCGCTGAAGCTTTCGGCCTTCTACATCGGCTTTGCGCTGCTATTCGGTCTGTGGGTCTGGTTCCAGAAGGGGGCCGACCTGGGCATGAAATATTACACCGGCTTCTTCATCGAAAAGGCGCTGTCGATCGACAATGTCTTCGTGATCAGCCTGATTTTCACCTACTTCGCGATTCCGCGGAAGTACCAGTATCGCGCGCTCCTGTGGGGCATCATCGCGGTGATCGTGCTGCGCGGCATCATGATCGGCGTCGGCGCAGCGATCGTGCAGCAATATTATTGGGTGCTGTGGGTGTTTGCCGCCTTCCTCGTCTTTACCGGGATCAAAATGCTGTTCGCCGGTGATCAGGAAATGGACATCGCGAACAATCCCGTCGTCAAGTTCATGAACAAGCATTTCCGAGTGACCAAGGAATTGCATGGTCAGAAGTTCCTGGTGAAGGTGCCGGACGAAAAGACCGGCAAGCTGGTAACGGCGATGACCCCGCTGCTGCTCGCGCTGATCGTGATCAACCTCGCCGACCTCGTCTTCGCGGTCGATAGCGTGCCGGCGATCTTTGCGATCACCACCGACACCTTCATTGTCTACACCTCGAACATCATGGCGATCCTCGGCCTGCGCGCGCTCTATTTCGCGCTCGCGGCGATGGTGCACCGCTTCCACTATCTCAAATATGCGCTGGCCATGGTGCTGGTGTTCATCGGCTCGAAGATCTTCGTCTCCGACTTCCTGATGGGAGGAGAGAAGTTCCCGCCGGTGCTCAGCCTCGTCGTGACCTTCGCCCTGATCCTCGGCGGCATTTTCTGGTCGCTTTGGAAAACGCGCGGTGAAACGGCTCCGGCCGAATGAGTACAACCCTGAAGGAAGACAAAAGGACCATCGATAATGAGCACAAAATTCTACACGACCCTGACCGTGGCAACCGCTGCGGCGCTGGCGATGGCGGGCACTTCTGCGAGTGCCCACCATAGCCGCACCCAGCAGCAGTGCGTGGCGGTAACCGAAGCGCAAGTGAACGCCCAGTTCCAGCGCTTCAACGATGGTTTCCAGACGCGTAATCCGGACGTGATGGTCCCGCTGTTCAGCCGCAACGCCGTTCTGCTGCCAACCGTTTCGGGCCAGATGCGCACGGACGCAGCCGGCATCCGTGCCTATTTCGTCGATTTCCTGCCGAACGCTCCGTTCGGCACGATCACGGAATCGGAAACCACCATCGGCTGCAACATGGCGACCCGCGTCGGCAACTGGACCGTGCGCCTGACCAACCCGACCACCGGCGTTTCGACCGACGTCCCGGCGCGTTTCAGCTTCGTCTACACCTATGAAGACGGCGACTGGAAGATCCTGCACCTGCATTCATCGGCTCGTCCGAACTAATCCCTCAAAGGGTCGCAACAGAAAGGGCGCCGGGAACAAACCCGGCGCCCTTTTTAATGTCCCGAATAGTCCGGTAAGCGGTCAGGCCGGGCCGACGCGGAAAGCGCACAGCTTGTTGCCGTCCGGATCGCGGAAATAGGCGACGTAAAATGCCTGGGGCCCTTCTTCACCCCGCAAACCGGGCGGTCCTTCGCAGCTGCCGCCCAGCTCGAGCGCACAGGCATGCAGCGCATCGACCTGGGCGCGATCCGCCACGGTAATCGCCGCCATATGGCCATTGCCGGGATCGGCGGCCGTGCCATCATAAGGGCGGGTGACGGCGATCCCCGGCTTGTCCATGCCGACACCCCACAGGGTAAAGCTGCCCATATCGTCGGGAAACTCCATCATCCGCTTTGCGCCGAGCAGGCCGAGCAGACCGTCATAGAAAGCGCGGGCGCGGACGACATCGTTGGTGCCCATGGTGATGTAACCAAGCATCGATTGTTTCTCCCTTGTGTGGCGTATCAGCGCGCGTTCTTGGTCGCTTCCGCTGCCTGCCGTTCCGCCGCCTCTGCAGCGGCGCGCGATTCAGCGGTGCAATCACCCGTGCGGCGGCTGGTGGCGCGCATCTCCATTTCCGCCCGGCCCTCAGGCAGCGAGGGATCCGTGATCTCCATGACCATCGTCATGGTCGAGCTGGTTCCGGCCATGGTGCCGGTCAGGTTCATTGTCGCATTGGCTCCGCCCTGCCCGCCGCAGATCATGCGGCCGGAGACATTTTGGCCATCGACGTTGAAATCTTCGAACTGGCAGTTGCTGTCGCCCTGGGCCAATTCGCGGAACATGTCCTCGCTGCCGCGCTCGGCCTGTGCCTCGGTCAGGCAATAGCTGCGCTGCACCTGCGCCGCGCCGGTCATCAGGCCGCGGATCATGGTCTGCTGCTCCTCGGGCATACCGGGCACTTCGAACCGTGCGATCTCGACATTGCTGGCATATTCGCCTGGCTGCATCCGCTCGGCGCTGGCGAGTTCGGCCCGCACCTCCGCTTCGGTTTGCGGGCCCTTCTTTTCCTCACCGCTGCATCCGGCGATCGCCAATGCCGCAATCGATACTGCTGTCGCCGCCATCCTCACGCGCATCGTCTGATCCCCTTCGCTTGCATTCCCAGACAGACATCGTCCTTTTTCGCAACCATGCCAAGCGCTATGGTGCCATGAGAGGCGTTGCAGCGTTGTGACCGGGCGCATTGTTCTCCATATATTCTGCCATGGCCATCCAGATCCGCACGTCCCTCGCCGAACCTGAAACGGGTGAGAGCTTTGTTCCGCACCGCCCGGCGCGCCCGCCCAAGGCGGAGGGCGGTAGGCCGTTCGTGCTGTCATCGGAATATGAGCCGGCCGGGGACCAACCGACGGCCATTGCAGAACTGGTCGCTGCCGCGCGCGAGGGCGAGCAGAATCAGGTGCTGCTCGGCGTGACCGGCAGCGGCAAGACCTTCACCATGGCCAAGGTCGTGGAAGCGTTGCAGCGCCCGGCGCTGGTGCTGGCGCCGAACAAGATCCTCGCCGCCCAGCTCTACGGGGAATTCAAAAGCTTCTTCCCCGACAATGCGGTCGAATATTTCGTCAGCTATTACGACTATTACCAGCCCGAAGCCTATGTGCCGCGCACCGACACCTACATTGAAAAGGAGTCGAGCGTGAATGAGGCGATCGACCGGATGCGCCATTCCGCCACCCGTGCGCTGCTCGAACGCGACGATGTGCTGATCGTCGCCTCGGTCTCCTGCCTCTATGGTATCGGATCAGTCGAAACCTATTCGGCGATGATCTTTGACCTCAAAAAGGGGCAGGTCGCGGACCGGCAGGAGATCATCCGAAAGCTCGTCGCCCTGCAATATAAGCGTAACGATCAGGCCTTTGCGCGCGGCAATTTCCGTGTGCGCGGCGACAGCCTGGAAATCTTCCCCTCCCACTATGAGGACAGCGCCTGGCGCATCGCCTTCTTCGGGGACGAGGTCGAGGAGATCACCGAATTCGACCCGCTGACCGGCAAGAAATCGGCGACCCTCACCAGCGTGCGCGTTTATGCCAATTCGCACTATGTGACGCCGGGGCCGACGCTGAAACAGGCCGCCGAGGCGATCAAGCATGAGCTGGCCGAGCGGTTGAAGGAGCTGGTGGCCGAAGGGCGGCTGCTGGAAGCACAGCGGCTGGAGCAACGCACCAACTTCGACCTTGAGATGATCGCGGCAACCGGAAGCTGCGCCGGCATCGAAAATTACAGCCGCTTTCTGACCGGGCGCCTGCCCGGTGAACCGCCGCCGACCCTGTTCGAATATCTGCCGGAGAACGCGCTCCTCTTCGTCGACGAAAGCCACCAGACGGTGCCGCAGATCGGCGCGATGGCCAAAGGCGACCACCGGCGCAAAATCACGCTCGCCGAATATGGATTCCGTCTGCCGAGCTGCATCGACAACCGCCCCTTACGCTTCAACGAGTGGGAGGCTATGCGCCCGCAATCGGTGTTCGTGTCCGCGACGCCCGGCCCCTGGGAGATGGAGAAGAGCGGCGGGGTCTTTGCTGAACAGGTAATCCGTCCCACCGGCCTCATCGACCCGCCGGTGATCATCCGCCCGGTGGAGGAACAGGTCGACGATCTCGTCGCAGAGGCCAAGGCGACCACCGCGAAAGGATATCGCACGCTGGTGACCACCCTCACCAAGCGCATGGCCGAGGACCTCACCGAATATCTGCACGAGGCCGGCCTCAAGGTCCGCTACATGCACTCGGACGTTGAGACGCTCGAACGCATTGAGCTGATCCGCGATCTCCGGATGGGCGTCTATGACGTGCTGGTCGGTATCAACTTGCTGCGCGAAGGACTCGATATTCCCGAATGCGGGCTGGTCGCGATCCTTGATGCCGACAAGGAAGGGTTCCTGCGTTCCGAAACATCGCTGATCCAGACCATCGGCCGCGCCGCGCGCAACATCGACGGGCGGGTGATCCTCTATGCCGACCGGATGACCGGCAGCATGGAGCGCGCGATCGCCGAAACCGACCGCCGCCGCGCCAAGCAGCAGGCCTATAATGAGGCACACGGCATCACGCCCGAAAGCGTCAAACGCGGCATCGCTGACATCGTCGCCCACGTGGCGCAGGGTGATGCGGTTCAGGTCGAGCTCGATCTCGAGGACGGGCGCAACAACCTCGTCGGCCATAATCTGCGCGCCTATATCGAGGAGCTCGAGGCGAAGATGCGCAAGGCCGCCGGCGACCTCGAATTCGAAGAGGCTGCCCGGCTGCGCGACGAGATCCGAAAGCTCGAAGCCGACGAACTCGGCATCGGCACCGCCCCCAGCGCCGCGCCAAAGGTGGGCCGCAGCAACGAAGGCAAACCCGGGACGCGCAAAGACCGCTTTGGCAAGACGCAGAGGAAGTGGGGGCGCTAGTCCGCCGCCTTCACCACATCTCCCACCCGCGCCCACGACCGCGCTGCATCCAGCTGGTCCATACCGAAAGTACGGATGGCCGCAGGATAGAAGGGTGCCAATATGCGCGTGAGCGGGCCTACCCACCCATGGTCGCTGACAACTGCGGCGCGATGAATGAAATTGCGATGCGACAGGTGAAAGAACAAATCTTTCCACCACACCTGCGGTTCGATCCAGCCAAAGTCGCGCACGACCTCCACCACATTCAGTTTTTCGTGCGTTTTGAGGAGGTCGTCCACGACCTCCACCGCCTTTTCATAGTCGGCTTTACCGACTGCACCATCGATAGTCAGTTCGAGGTAACCCGTCTTCGCATCCTGTTCGACCTTAAGCATTTGTGCCTCCTCGGCCCCGCGGAACCACTTTAGGGCAGGCAAGCATCGGCTATCATTGCGCTGCATCAACGGCACATCTGGAGCGAACACTGCACTGGCGGACTGGGCATTGCCGCCAGCCCACCTTGGGACCGTAGCAAGGGCCCTCCCAATATCATTCGGCAAATATCCGTAGTGGACCACGCTTGCCCGGCTGATCGCCAGAAGGCATAGCTTATCCCATGTCTCGCCTGCGCCCTGCCTTTGCACTCATCGCCCTGCCCCTGCTCGCAAGCTGCGTTGCACCGCAGGGCGCTACGCCTGCGCCTGCTCCGTCAGCGCCATCGTCTGCGGCTGCACCGGCGCCTGCGCCAGCCCATCCGGTTCCCCGCCCGACCGCAAATGATCGCTATCAGGGCGACTGGAGCGTCGCCGATCTGGGGCCGGGGGACTGGCGCTATCGCCGCGAGGGCGCTGCCAGCGCCGCGCATTTCGGCCTCGCGAATGAGGGCACGCAGGCGATGATCCGCTGCGAAGGCGGGATGGTGACGCTGAGCCGCATGGGCGTGATCCCCGCGGACATTGCGGCATTCATCAATGTGCGTTCCAGCTTTTCCGAGCGGCAATTGCCGATCCGGAGCGCAGCGGGCGGCTGGCTGACCGCAGTTGAACTGCCTGCGAGCGATCCCCTGTGGGACCAGATCATCTATTCGCGCGGGCGTTTCCTGATTGAGGCGACGCGCAACGAACCAAAGCTGGTGCCGACCCGGCCTGACGTCGCACGGGTCATAGAGGATTGCCGCTGATCCTTTGGAGAAACGAGCGCGCCGTGGCTGTCCTGCGGGTCAGCCCGCAGGCTTCAGTATCGCCTCGATAGCGCTGTTGACCGCATCCATGCTGGCCATGCCGTCAACGCGGGAAACGATGCCGCGCGCCTCATAGATGGGCAGGATCGGCGCGGTCTTGGCGCGATATTCGGCCATGCGGGTGCGCACCGTTTCCTCATTATCATCGGGGCGCCGCTTGAATTCATGATGGCCGCACTTGTCGCAAGTACCTTCGACCGCCGGCTTCTTGAACCGGTCATGATAGCCTTCACCGCAATTGGCGCAGGTGAAGCGGCCGGTGATACGTTCGACGAGCGCGTCCTCGTCCACCTCGAGCTCGATCACATGGTCCAGCGTGCGGCCGCGCGCAGCGAGCAGCGCATCAAGCGCCTCTGCCTGGGCGGCGGTGCGGGGATAGCCATCGAAAATCACCGGCGTGTCGCGGCCGAGTTCATCGAGCCGTTCGCCGATAAGGCCCGAGACGATTTCGTCGGAAACGAGCTCACCCGCTTCCATCACCGCCTTGGCCTTCAGGCCGATGGGGGTGCCGGCCTTTACCGCCGCGCGAAGCATATCGCCGGTCGACAGCTGGACCATGCCGTGCTCGGCTTCCAGGCGTGTCGCCTGCGTGCCCTTGCCCGCGCCCGGCGGACCCAGAAGAATGATGTCGAGCGCCACCTGAAACCCCCCTGCTTTTGCCGTCAGCCCGCCCCGCACCCGTCCTGCCCGAGCACGCGGCGATGCGCAATCGTCAGCGCATTTTGCCCTTGAGCTTCGCCTTCTTGATGAGGTCAGCATATTGGTGCGCGAGCAGATGGCTCTGGATCTGCTGCACTGTATCGATCGTCACGTTGACGAGGATGAGCAGGCTGGTGCCGCCGAGCGCGAGGCCGACGCCGGTCGTCGCAATCACCTGCTCAGGGATGAGACAGATGACGGCAAGGTAGAAAGCACCGATCACCGTGATGCGCGTCAGCACGAAGTCGAGATAATCGGATGTGGCCTTGCCCGGACGGTAGCCGGGGATGAAGCCGCCCTGCCGCTTGAGATTGTCCGCCGTTTCCTCGGGGTTGAAAACAACCGCGACGTAGAAAAAGGCGAAGAAGATGATGCCGAGCCCGTACAGCGCCATGTAAAGCGGCTGGCCGTGCGCGAACCACTGGTTCATCTGCAGCAGCGCTGCACCCCAGGCGGTGTCTTCATTCACGCCCTGACCCATGAACTGGGTGATGGTGAGCGGGAGCAGCAACAGCGAGCTGGCAAAGATCGGCGGGATAACGCCGGCAGTGTTGACCTTGAGCGGCAGATGGCTGCGCTCCTGCTGGGCCATACCCTGCTGCGTCGCACGCTTCGGATACTGGACGAGCACGCGGCGCTGCGCACGCTCCATGAAGCTGATCACCCAGATCACACCGAACGCGCCGAGCAGCAGAGCAGCGATGACGAGGCCGTTCATCGCGCCCGAGCGGCCCTGTTCGAACAGCTGGGCCAGTGTCTGCGGGATGGAAGCGACAATGCCGGCCATGATGATCAGCGAAATGCCGTTGCCGATGCCGCGGCTGGTGATCTGTTCACCCAGCCACATCAGGAACAGCGTGCCGCCAATCAGGCTGATGACCGCAGAGATACGGAACATCATCGAATCGATGACGACCGGCTGGATCGCCTGGCTGGCACCCAGCGTTTCGAGGCCGCTGGCAATAAACCAGCCCTGGATCGCGGTGAGCAGCACCGTGCCGTAGCGGGTGTACTGGTTCAGCTTCTTCCGCCCGCTTTCGCCTTCCTTCTTGAGAGCGGCGAGCGTCGGATTGAGCGCGGAGGCGAGCTGCACCACGATAGACGCGGTGATGTACGGCATCACGCCGAGCGCGATGATGCTCATGCGCTCAAGGCTGCCGCCCGAGAAAGTGTTGAACAGATCAAGGATGCCGCCCGAGGCAGCCTGGCTGTAAAGCTGGTTCATCGCCACCGGATCGATACCGGGCAGCGGAACGAAGCTCAGGAAACGGAAGACGACAAGCGCACCCAGCGTGAACCATAGACGGTTCTTGAGTTCGGTCGCCTGACCGAAGTTGCCGAGGTTGAGATTCATTCCGAGCTGGTCGGCGCGAGAAGCCATGCGTCGCTGTCCTGATCAAATAAGTCCGTCGCATCCCCCCGGACGCGCGCGGCGCTTATGTGCGGTGGCGCGCGTCCAAAGGCAAGGGGACGCCAAGCAAGAAGGGCGTTTCCTTATCGGAAACGCCCCTAAAGCATCAGGCCTCGGCGGCTGCCGGGGCAGGCAGTTCAATCGAACCGCCAAGCTTTTCGACCGCCTCAACCGCGCCCTTCGACGCGCCGGCGACCTTGAAGCTCAATTTGGTCTTGAGTTCGCCCTTGCCGAGCAGGCGGACGCCATCCTTGCCGCCACGGGCAGCACCGGCGGCCTGCAGCGCGGCATGATCGACCACGGCCTTGGCATCCAGCTTGCCGGCATCGACCAGCTTCTGGACCATGCCGAGGTTCACGATGGCATAGTCCTTGGCGAAGATGTTGTTGAAGCCGCGCTTCGGGATGCGCATGTGGAGCGGCATCTGGCCGCCTTCGAAGCCATTGATGCTGACGCCCGAACGCGCCTTGGCACCTTTTTGGCCGCGACCGGCGGTCTTGCCCTTGCCCGAGCCGATGCCGCGTCCGACGCGCATCCGGCCCTTGCGGGCACCCGCATTGTCACGAAGTTCGTTGAGTTTCATGTCTTTGCACTCGCTTTCGCTTTAATCGCGCCTGATCTCCTCTCCCGCGAACGGGAGAGGGATATGTCAGTCGACCACCTGCACCAGATGCGGGATGCTGGCGACCATGCCGCGGGTAGCAGCCGTGTCTTCCAGTTCCACCACGCGGTGCATCTTGCCGAGACCGAGGCCCTTGAGGGTCGCGGCCTGTTCCTTCGGGCGACGGATGGGCGAACCCACCTGCTTCACCTTGAACGTCTTTTTGTCAGCCATGGGTTCAGGCCTCCGTCAGCGCCGCGTCGGCTTCGGCTTCACGGGCCGAAGCACCGCTGCGACCGAGCAGATCGGCAACCTTCTTGCCACGACGCTGGGCAACCGACTTGGGGCTGACCTGGGTCTTGAGCGCTTCGAAGGTGGCGCGGATCATGTTGTAGGGGTTCGACGTGCCGTTCGACTTCGAAACGACGTCGGCAACGCCGAGCGCTTCGAACACCGCACGCATCGGACCACCGGCGATGATGCCGGTACCCTGCGGGGCGGAACGAACGTTGACGAGACCGGCACCGAAGTGGCCGATGCCGTCATGATGCAGCGTGCGGCCATCGCGCAGCGGCACACGCATCATCGTCTTCTTGGCAGCAGCAGTGGCCTTGGAAATGGCTTCCGGCACTTCGCGCGCCTTGCCATGACCGAAGCCGACCCGGCCCTTGCCGTCGCCGACCACGACCAGCGCCGCGAAACCGAAGCGCTTACCGCCCTTCACGGTCTTCGAGACGCGGTTGATGTGGACGAGCTTTTCGATCAGCTCTTCGCCGCCTTCTTCGGCAGCGCCGCCACGGCGGTCATCGCGCCGGCCACGGTTGCCATCACGGCCGCCACGGCCGCGATCACCACCGCCACGGCCGCCACGCGGACCGCGACCGCGGGGGGCTTCGCCCTCTGCGCCCTGGGCTTCAGTGCCCTGGATTTCGGTTGCGTCGACCATTTAGAACTCCAATCCGCCTTCACGCGCCGCATCGGCGAGGGCCTTAACACGGCCATGGAACAGGAAGCCGCCGCGATCGAACACCACGCGGGTTACGCCAGCGGCCTTCGCCGCTTCGGCAATGCGCTTGCCGACAGCCGCCGCCGCATCGCAGGTCGCGCCGGTCGAGCCGCGCACGGCCTTTTCGAGCGTCGATGCAGAAGCGAGCGTACGCCCTTCGGCGTCGTCGATCAGCTGGACATAGATGTGCCGGCCAGAACGGTGCACCGATAGCCGCTTGCGGTCGCCCGCACGCTTGCGAATGGCGGTGCGCACGCGCTGGCGGCGCTTGTCGAAGGATGTGCGTTTGAGAGCCATTACTTCTTCTTCCCTTCCTTGCGGAAGATGAACTCGCCGCGATACTTGATCCCCTTGCCCTTATAGGGCTCCGGCTTGCGCCAGCGGCGGATCTCTGCGGCGACCTGACCAACCTTTTGCTTGTCGATACCGCTGATCTCGACCGTGGTGTTATCCGGGGTCTTGATCTCGATGCCTTCCGGCACCGCGAAATCGACGTCATGGCTGTAGCCAAGCTGGAGCTTCAGCGTCTTGCCCTGGGCATTGGCACGATAACCAACACCCGTGATTTCCAGCACCTTCGTGAAACCGTCGGTCACGCCGGTGACCAGGTTCTGCACCAGCGTGCGCTGCATGCCCCAAAAGGCACGTGCCGCCTTGGTGGCGTTGGCAGGCTTGACGACAATCACGTCGCCTTCGACCGCATAGCTGATTTCGTCGCGCAGCGGCATGGCGAGAGTCCCCTTGGGGCCCTTCACCGTCAGCTGCCCGCCGTCGATCGTGGCGGTGACACCGCCCGGGATCGAAACCGGCCTCTTACCGATGCGGCTCATCAGAACACCTCCGCCAGCACTTCGCCGCCGACATTGGCGTCACGCGCCTCGGCATCCGAGAGCACGCCACGCGGCGTCGACACGATGGTGATACCGAGACCCGACTTGACGCGCGGCAGGTCCTTCGAACCCGAATAGACGCGACGGCCAGGCTTCGACACGCGAGCGAGATGGCGGATTGCCGGCTCGCCCTCGAAATATTTCAGTTCGATCCGCAGGCCCTTGTGCTGTTCCATGCGGCCCAGCAGGATTTCCGAGTAACCCCGGATATAGCCTTCGCGCTGAAGCACATCGAGAACGCGGGCGCGCAGCTTCGACGCCGGCGTGATCACGCTGTCCATCTTGGCGCGCTGGCCGTTGCGGATGCGGGTGAGCATATCACCCAAAGGATCGGTCATTGCCATTTCGTATGATCCTTACCAGCTCGACTTGACGAGGCCCGGGATCAGGCCCTTGTTGGCCAGATCGCGCAGCATGACGCGGGCAAGACGAAACTTGCGGTAATAGGCGCGCGGACGGCCCGTGACTTCGCAACGGTTGCGAATGCGGGTCGGGTTTCCGTTGCGCGGAACTTCAGCCATCTTGAGGCGCGCGATGAGACGTTCAGTCTCGTCCAGCGACTCATCATTGGCCTTTGCCTTGAGGCGCGCGTAACGGCCGGCATATTTCTTAGCCAGCGCCTTGCGCTTCTCGTTCTTATTGATCGAACTCAGTTTCGCCATGACTTAAGTTCTTCTTTCCTCAGTGCCACCGCCCGGCGGGGGCGGGGTGTGAATGGGTTCAGGCGGCCTGCTTCTCTTCCGCTTCCTTGGGGAAGGGGAAGTTGAACAGACGCAGCAGTTCGCGGGCTTCGTCATCAGTGTTCGCCGAAGTGGCGATGATGATGTCCATGCCGCGGACCTTCTCGATCTTGTCGTAGCTGATTTCCGGGAAGATCAGCTGCTCCTTGAGGCCCATCGCGTAATTGCCGCGCCCGTCGAAGCTCTTCGGGTTCAGACCGCGGAAGTCGCGGATGCGGGGCATGGCGATGGTCACCAGGCGGTCGAGAAACTCGTACATGCGGTCGCGGCGCAGGGTCACCTTGACGCCGATCGGCATGCCTTCGCGCAGCTTGAAGCCGGCAATCGACTTTTTCGCGCGGGTGATGACGGGCTTCTGGCCCGCGATCAGCTCCAGCTCGGCAGCAGCCGTCTCGACCTTCTTCTTGTCCTGCACAGCCTCGCCGACGCCCATGTTGAGGACGATCTTTTCGAGGTGCGGCACGGCCATCGCATTGGCGTAACCGAAACGTTCGGTCATCGCCTTGACGATGCGCTCGTCATAGTCGCGCTTCAGGCGCGGGATGTAACGATCAGCCATCGATCAGCTCCCCGGACTTGACGGCGACACGGACCTTCTTGCCGTCGCGCGTTTCAAAACGGACGCGCGTTGCCGCGCCGCCCTTGGGATCGGCAATCGCGACCTTGGAGATCGCCATCGGCGCCTCGCGGCGCTCCAGCCCACCCTGCGGATTGACCTGCGAAGGCTTGCGGTGACGCGTGGCGACATTGACGCCTGCGACCACAACCTTGCCTTCGGTCGGCATCACAGCGCTAACGGTGCCAGTCTTGCCCTTGTCCTTGCCGGACAGGACGACGACGGTGTCACCCTTCTTGATCTTTGCAGCCATGGTCAGAGCACCTCCGGAGCCAGGCTGATGATCTTCATCGCGCCGCGGGCACGCAGTTCGCGAACCACCGGGCCAAAGATACGGGTGCCGATCGGCTCCTGGTTCTTGTTGATGAGCACCGCCGCGTTCGAATCGAAGCGGATCACCGAACCATCGGCGCGGCGAATATCCTTCGCCGTGCGCACGATGACGGCACGGTGCACGTCGCCCTTCTTGACGCGACCACGCGGGGCCGCATCCTTCACCGACACCACGATGATGTCGCCGACGCCTGCGGTCCGACGCTTTGAGCCACCCAGTACCTTGATGCACTGGACGCGCTTTGCGCCGCTGTTATCCGCGACGTCGAGATTGGATTGCATCTGGATCATTGATCCGCTTCCTTCTCAACCGGCTTTCCGGGACCAGCCTAAACCGGCCCGGGAGTTCCAAATCCTTGTTGCCTGTCAGACGTCGGCTTCGACGGCCTTCGGGCGCGTGTGCGTGTCGACGCGGTCGAGCACCCGCCACGTCTTCAGCTTGGAGATCGGGCGCGTCTCTTCGATCCGCACCGTTTCGCCCTCGCGATATTCATTGCCCTCGTCATGGGCATGATATTTCTTCGAAAGACGGATGATCTTGGCATAGAGCGGGTGCTTCACGCGCCGCTCAACCTTGACCACCACGGTCTTGTCGCCCTTGTCGGACACCACCGTGCCCTGAAGAATGCGCTTCGGCATGGCTTAAGTCCTCAATTCTTCTCGGCAGACGCGCGTTGCGTCTGCAGCGTCTTGATCCGCGCGATGGTGCGGCGAACCTCGCGCACCCGGGCGGGGCGCTCGAGCTGGCCGGTCGCGGCCTGGAAGCGCAGGTTGAATGCCTCGCGCTTCAGGTCCCCGAGCTGCTGGCTCAGCTGGTCGTCGGTCTTGACGCGCAGGTCCTCGGTTTGCTTGCCCATGATCAGGCTCCCAGATGCGAGGTGTCACCCAGACGGGCAACGACCTTGGTCTTGATCGGCAGCTTCATTGCCGCACGCTCGAATGCTTCCGCCGCGAGCGGGCCGGGCACGCCGTCCAGTTCGAACAGGATGCGGCCGGGCTTGACGCGGGCTGCCCAATATTCCGGCGAACCCTTGCCCGAGCCCATGCGGACTTCGGCAGGCTTCGACGACACCGGAACGTCGGGGAAGATGCGGATCCACAAGCGTCCCTGACGCTTGATGTGACGCGTGATGGCACGACGGGCAGCTTCGATCTGGCGCGCAGTGATACGCTCCGGCTCGAGAGCCTTGAGGCCGTAGGCGCCGAAGTTCAGCGCGGTACCGCCCTTGGCGTCGCCGTGGATGCGGCCCTTGAAGGCCTTGCGGAATTTGGTGCGCTTGGGTTGCAACATGATTGTTTATCCTGTCCCTCAGCGCGCCGGACGGACGCCGGAGGTCTGAGCCTCCACCATCAGCCGGTCGGTTGCCATCGGATCATGGGCAAAGATTTCGCCCTTGAAGATCCAAACCTTGATGCCGCAGACGCCATAGGCGGTGTGCGCCTCGGCCTCGGCATAATCGACGTTCGCACGCAGCGTGTGCAGCGGCACGCGGCCTTCGCGATACCATTCGGTACGCGCGATTTCCGCACCGCCGAGACGGCCAGCGCAGTTGATACGGATGCCTTCGGCACCGAGGCGCATCGCCGACTGAACCGCACGCTTCATGGCGCGACGGAAGGCAACACGGCGCTCGAGCTGATCGGCAATGCCCTGGGCAACCAGCTTCGCGTCAACTTCCGGCTTGCGGATTTCGACGATGTTGAGGCTGATCTCGCTCGAGGTGAAGGCCGACAGCTGCTTCTTCAGCTTGTCGATGTCCGCACCCTTCTTGCCGATGATCACGCCGGGGCGTGCGGCATAGACGTTGATGCGGCACAGCTTGGCCGGACGCTCGATCACCACCTTGGAGATCGCGGCCTGCGGCAGCGTCTTCATGATGAACTTGCGGATCTTCAGATCCTCGAGAAGCAGGCGGCCATAGTCGCCACGCTCCGCGAACCAGCGGCTGTCCCAGGTGCGGTTGACCTGGAGGCGCAGGCCAATGGGGTTGCTCTTGTGACCCATTATGCGTCTTCCCGTTCTTCGACGACGATGCGCAGGCGGCTGAAAGGCTTGACGATGCGTGTCGACTTGCCGCGACCACGGGTGTGGAAGCGCTTCATCGTCACCGCCTTGCCCACGCTCGCTTCCTTGACGACGAGCGCGTCAACATCGAGGTTGTGGTTGTTTTCCGCATTGGCGATCGCGCTGGCGAGCACCTTCTTCACGTCCACGGCCATCGCGCGCTTGGAGAAGGAAAGCACATTGAGTGCCTCTTCAACGCGGCGACCACGGATCAGCGCGGCAACGAGGTTGAGCTTCTGCGCCGAACCACGGATCGTGGTGCCGACGGCCAGCGCTTCCTTGTCGCCCACGCGGCGGGGAGCTGCTTGCTTGCCCATTATCGCTTGCCCTTCTTGTCCGCAGCATGGCCGGGGAAGAAGCGGGTCGGCGCGAATTCGCCGAGCTTCATGCCGACCATGTCTTCCGTCACCGAGACGGGAACATGCTTGCGTCCGTTGTAGACGTTGAACGTCAGACCAACGAACTGGGGGAGAATGGTGGAGCGGCGCGACCAGGTCTTGATCGGCGCGTGGTTGCCGGATTCGGACGCAGCTTCAGCCTTCTTGAGCAGGCTGAGCTCGACGAACGGACCCTTCCAGACAGAACGGGCCATGGCTTACCTCTTCTTCTTCGCGTGACGCGAGCGGATGATGAACTTGTCCGTCGCCTTGTTGTGACGGGTGCGTGCGCCCTTCGTCGGCTTGCCCCACGGGGTGACCGGATGACGGCCGCCCGAGGTCCGGCCTTCACCACCACCATGGGGGTGGTCGACCGGGTTCTTGGCGACGCCGCGGGTCAGCGGGCGCTTGCCGAGCCAGCGGTTACGGCCGGCCTTGGCGAGGTTCTGGTTGGCGTTGTCGGGGTTCGACACAGCACCGACCGTGCCCATGCAGTCACCGCGAACATAGCGCTGTTCGCCGGAACCGAGACGCACGATCACCATGCCGCGGTCGCGACCGACGAGCTGGGCGTAGGCACCAGCCGAACGGGCGATCTGACCACCCTTGCCCGGCTTCATCTCGATGTTGTGGATGATCGTGCCGACCGGCATCTGCGACAGAAGCATCGCATTGCCCGGCTTCACGTCCACCTTGGCACCAGCGACAACCTTGTCGCCGGGCGCAAGACGCTGCGGCGCAAGGATGTAGGCCAGTTCGCCATCGTCATACTTGACGAGCGCGATGAAGGCGCTGCGGTTGGGGTCATATTCGAGACGCTCGACAGTGGCCGAAACGTCCCACTTGCGGCGCTTGAAATCGACGATGCGATAACGCTGCTTGTGGCCGCCGGCGATGCCGCGCGACGTGACATGGCCCATGTTGTTGCGACCGCCGGTCTTTTTCTTGCCTTCGGTCAGCGCCTTGACCGGCTTGCCCTTCCACAGGGCCGACCGGTCGACGAGGATGAGGCCGCGGCGTGCGGGGCTCGTCGGATTATAATGCTTGAGTGCCATGATGCCCTCAGATCCCGCTGGTGACGTCGATCGACTGGCCTGCGGCCAGGGTCACGACGGCTTTCTTGACGTCCGAGCGCGTGTAGGGCTTGCCCTTCCAGCGCTTGGTCTTGCCCTTGGCGACGAGCGTGTTCACCTTGGTGACCTGCACGTCGAACAGAGCTTCGACTGCCGCCTTGATGGCGGGCTTGGTGGCGTCGCCGGCGACCCGGAAGACGACCGCATTATGCTCGGAGAGCATGGTCGACTTTTCGGTGATCACCGGGCTCAGCACCACGTCATAATGACGGGTGTCGATGCTGGCGGCTTTGTTCTTAGCCATTAGTTAGACCCTCCCGGGAGGGCGAAACGCGCCTCCAGCTGTTCGACAGCAGCGCGGGTCAGCACCAGCGTGTCATGCTTCAGGATGTCGTAAACATTCGCACCCACGGCCGGCAGCAGGTTGATGCCGGGCAGGTTAGCGGACGCACGGGCAAAGCTGACGTTGGTCGCATCGCCGTCAATGAACAGCGCGCGGTTTGCGCCGAGCTTGGCGAGATGTGCCGACAAAGCCTTGGTCTTGCCCTCTGCCACGTCGAGGCTGTCGACGATGAGAATGGCGTTACCCTGAGCCTTGGCCGAAAGCGCCATCTTGAGGCCGAGTGCGCGGACCTTCTTGTTCAGCGAGTGGCCAAAGGTGCGGGCGCGGGCGCCGTGAGCCTTACCACCGCCGATGAAGATCGGAGCGCGGCGATCGCCGTGACGGGCGGTACCGCCACCCTTCTGGCGACCGAACTTCTTGCCGGTGCGGGCAACGTCCGAACGCTCACGGGTGGCGCGGGCCGGAGCACGACGCTTTTCGAGCTGCCAGGTGACGACGCGGTGCAGGATGTCGGCACGCGGCTCGACACCGAACACGGCATCATTCAGTTCGACTTCGCCCTTGCCGGCGGTGCCGTCGAGCTTTTGAACCTTGAGTTTCATGACGCTCACGCCTCCGTCGATTCAGTGGCGTCCGCCGCCGGAGCCTCGGGCTCGGCCTGCGGGGCAGCGACAGGAGCAGCAGCAACACGGGCAGCGGCCGGATAGGGCGCTTCGCCATGAGCCGGCAGCTTCACCGCGTCGCGGACGAGCAGCCATGCACCCTTCGAACCGGGCACCGAGCCCTTGACGAAGAGGAGGCCGCGCTCGGCATCAGTGCGGACGATTTCCAGATTCTGCTGGGTGCGATTGCGGGCACCCATGTGGCCGGCCATCTTCTTGTTCTTGAAGACGCGACCCGGATCCTGGCGGTTACCGGTCGAACCATGGGCACGGTGGCTGATCGAGACGCCGTGCGTCGCGCGCATACCGCCAAAACCCCAACGCTTCATGGCACCGGCAAAGCCCTTGCCCTGCGTGGTGCCCGAAACATCGACCATCTGGCCGGGGACGAAATGGTCAGCCGAAATCACCGTGCCGACATCGACGAGAGCATCGTCGGCGACACGGAATTCGGCAACCTTTGCCTTGGGCTCGACTTCGGCCTTGCCGAAGGAACCACGCTGCGGCTTTGCTACATTCTTCGCCTTGGCCGTACCGGCACCCAGCTGAACGGCGACATAACCGTCGGTGTCAGCAGTACGCTGACCGACGACCTGACACCCTTCAAGGGCAAGTACGGTCACGGGAACATGACGGCCGTCGTCCTGGAACAGACGGGTCATCCCGATCTTCTTGGCGATCACGCCAGTGCGCATGATCATTCGCTCCTACAGAGGCCCCCGAGACCATCCCGGGGGCTTGCCAGCCCATGAAATCATGCATCGCCCCGTCCGGGCTGAAAGTGCCGGCGCTTGCGCATCCGGCGAGACGGGGGACGCAGCCCGGAGAGAAAATCTCCGGCGGTATCTCCCGACGGCCACCCCGGCCGAAGCCGGGAGAACAGTCAGATGGCAGTGCCTTACGCTGCCACCCCGCAGCTGCGGGGTTCAAAGGCAAGCCGGCTTACGCCAGCTTGATCTCAACGTTGACGCCCGATGCGAGATCGAGCTTCATCAGCGCTTCGACAGTCGCAGCCGTCGGCTGGACGATGTCGAGCAGGCGCTTGTGCGTACGCACTTCGAACTGCTCGCGCGACTTTTTGTCGACGTGCGGCCCACGGTTAACCGTGAACTTTTCGATACGCGTCGGCAGAGGGATGGGACCGCGAATGAGCGCGCCGGTGCGGCGAGCGGTCTCCGCAATTTCGTTGGTGGCCTGGTCGAGCACCCGATGATCGAATGCCTTGAGGCGAATGCGGATATTCTGCGTGTCCATGAGAAGAACCCAATAATCCCGTCTGTCGATGCGAAAGAGCCATACCGTCCAAACAAGACGGGCTATCCCGGTGGCGCGTGCCTGAACCGGGAGAGCCCGAACTGCCTGAGCGGCAAAAACCAAGCCGCCCGAATCAACGACCCGGGCGGCGTTGGCGTGCCTATATTACTTCGTGATGGTGCCGACAACCCCTGCACCGACCGTGCGGCCGCCTTCGCGAATGGCGAAGCGCAGACCCTGGTCCATGGCGATCGGAGCGATCAGCTTCACGCCGATGGTGACATTGTCGCCAGGCATGATCATCTCGGTGCCCGCCGGCAGGATCACTTCGCCCGTCACGTCGGTCGTGCGGAAGTAGAACTGCGGACGATAGTTGTTGAAGAACGGCGTGTGACGGCCGCCTTCGTCCTTCGAAAGGACGTAAACTTCGGCGTTGAACTCGGTGTGCGGGGTGATCGAACCCGGCTTCGCGAGAACCTGGCCACGCTCAACGTCTTCACGCTTGGTGCCGCGCAGCAGCGCGCCGATGTTGTCGCCGGCTTCACCGCGATCGAGCAGCTTGCGGAACATTTCGACGCCGGTGCAGATCGTCTTGACCGTGTCCTTGATGCCGACGATTTCGACTTCGTCGCCAACATTGACCACGCCGGTTTCGACACGGCCGGTGACGACGGTGCCGCGACCCGAGATCGAGAACACGTCTTCGATCGGCATCAGGAACGCCTGGTCGACCGGACGGTCGGGCTGCGGGATCCAGCTGTCGACAGCAGCCATCAGCTCGAGGATGGCGGCGCGGCCGATGGTGTCGTCGCTGCCGTCCAGAGCCTTGACGGCCGAACCCTTGATGATCGGAATATTGTCACCGTCGAAATCGCGCTTCGAAAGTTCTTCGCGGATTTCGAGTTCGACGAGCTCGAGGATTTCGGGATCGTCGACGAGGTCGACCTTGTTCATGAACACGACCATGGTCGGAACGCCGACCTGCTTGGCGAGCAGGATGTGCTCCTTGGTCTGCGGCATCGGGCCGTCAGTCGCCGAAACGACGAGGATCGCGCCGTCCATCTGGGCGGCACCGGTGATCATGTTCTTCACATAGTCGGCGTGGCCCGGGCAGTCGACGTGCGCATAGTGGCGGGCTTCGGTCTCATACTCGACGTGTGCGGTCGAGATGGTGATGCCGCGCTCGCGCTCTTCGGGAGCCTTGTCGATGTTGGCATAGTCGACGAACGTCGCGCCGCCGGTTTCAGCGAGCACCTTGGTGATCGCAGCGGTCAGCGAGGTCTTGCCATGGTCAACGTGACCGATGGTGCCGATGTTGCAGTGCGGCTTGTTCCGCTCGAATTTTGCCTTAGCCATTGCTGGGTGTCCTCAAAAAATCGGTTGTTGTGAGATCAGAGGGAACGGGCGCCTGCTGAATCAGGCGCCGCCCTTAGTCGGCTTTTTTACGTCAAGCAAGCTTGGCCTTCACCTCTTCGGCGACGTTCGTCGGCACTTCCTCATAGTGAGAGAATTGCATCGTGTACTGCGCGCGGCCCTGCGTGAACGAGCGCAGCTGGTTGACGTAACCGAACATGTTGGCGAGCGGCACCATTGCCTCGACCACCTGGGCATTGCCCCGGCTGTCGGTGCCCTGGATCTGGCCACGCCGCGAATTAAGGTCACCGATGACGTCGCCCATGAACTCTTCAGGCGTCACCACCTCGACCTTCATCACCGGCTCGAGCAGCTTGATGCCCGACTTCGACGCGACTTCGCGCATCGCTGCACGGCCCGCGATTTCGAACGCCAGTGCCGACGAGTCGACGTCGTGGTAGGCGCCGTCGATCAGCTTGATTTCGAAGTCGATGATCGGGAATCCGATCATGTGGCCGTTCTCGGCGCTTTCGCGCATGCCCTTTTCCACAGCCGGGATATATTCGCGCGGGATGTTCCCGCCCTTGATCTCGTCGAGGAAGGTGATGCCCGAACCGCGTTCGCCAGGGGCGACCTGCACCTTGACGCGGCCGAACTGGCCGGAGCCGCCCGACTGCTTCTTGTGGGTGTAGTCGACCTCGACCTGCTTCGCGAGGCTTTCGCGATAGGCCACCTGCGGCGCACCGACGTTCGCTTCGACCTTGAATTCGCGCTTCATGCGATCGACCAGGATGTCGAGGTGAAGTTCACCCATGCCCTTGATGATCGTCTGGCCGCTTTCATGGTCGGTCGACACGCGGAATGAGGGATCCTCGGCGGCGAGGCGATTGAGCGCGATGCCCATCTTTTCCTGGTCGGCCTTGGTCTTCGGTTCGACCGAAAGCTCGATCACCGGCTCGGGGAATTCCATCCGCTCGAGAATGATCGGTGCCTTTTCCGCGCACAGCGTATCGCCGGTCGTGGTTTCCTTGAGGCCCGCAAGAGCGACGATGTCGCCTGCATGCGCCTCGTCGATGTCTTCGCGGCTGTTGGCATGCATCAGCAGCATGCGGCCAACCTTTTCCTTCTTGTCCTTCACCGAATTGAGGTAGCTGCCCTTGGTCAGCGTTCCCGAATAGATGCGAAGGAAGGTGAGCGAGCCGACGAACGGATCGTTCATGATCTTGAAGGCGAGGCCGGAGAAGGGCGCATCGTCTGCGGTCGGGCGGCTGTCGGCCGCCTCGGTGTCCGGGTTGATGCCCTGGACGTCCGCAATGTCGAGCGGCGACGGCAGATAATCGACCACCGCGTCGAGCAGGGGCTGCACGCCCTTGTTCTTGAACGCCGAGCCACAGCACACCGGAACGAACGCCTGGGCAAGCGTGCCCTTGCGGATCAGCTTCTTGAGCGTGTCGGTGTCAGGCTCCTGACCTTCGAGATAGGCCATCATCGCATCATCGTCCTGCTCGACGGCAAGCTCGATCAGCTTTTCGCGATATTCGGCAGCCTCGTCGGCCATGTCGGCGGGAATGTCTTCGTAGAAGAATTCGGCGCCCAGGCTCTCATCCTTCCAGATGATCGCGCGGTTGTGGACGAGGTCGACCAGACCCTTGAGGTCGGCTTCGAGACCGATCGGCAGATAAAGCACAGCCGGGGTCGCGCCGAGACGGTCGATGATCGACTGCACGCAATATTTGAAGTTCGCACCGGTGCGGTCGAGCTTGTTGATGAAGCACATCCGCGGCACGCCATATTTGTCAGCCTGGCGCCACACGGTTTCCGACTGCGGCTCCACGCCGGCAACGCCATCGAAACAGGCGACCGCGCCGTCGAGCACGCGCAAGCTGCGCTCGACTTCGATGGTGAAGTCAACGTGACCAGGGGTGTCGATGATGTTGATGCGGTGGTCGTTCCAGAAACAGGTCGTCGCGGCCGACGTGATCGTGATGCCGCGCTCCTGCTCCTGCTCCATCCAGTCCATCGTTGCGGCGCCGTCATGGACTTCGCCGATCTTGTAGGACTTGCCGGTGTAATAAAGGATACGCTCGGTAGTCGTGGTCTTGCCGGCGTCGATATGCGCCATAATGCCGATGTTGCGATAGCGCTCGAGCGGATGGCTGCGGGCCATGGTCTTTACTCCTGTGCCGGACGGTCCGGCGTGGGGGGTGCGAAACAGTCTTCATATGGACGTGGCCGAGCCCGAAAGGCCCGGCCATCGCCCGGAACTTCTCGCCGGATTACCAGCGATAATGGCTGAAGGCGCGGTTGGCCTCTGCCATGCGGTGCGTATCTTCGCGCTTCTTGACCGCGTTGCCGCGGTTGTTCGACGCGTCGAGCAGTTCACCCGAAAGGCGGCCGGCCATGGTCGGCTCGCTGCGGTTGCGCGCGGCAGTGATCAGCCAACGGATGGCCAGCGCCTGTGCACGCTCGTGACGAACTTCGACCGGCACCTGATAGGTCGCACCACCAACGCGGCGGCTGCGCACTTCGATGCCCGGCTTCACATTGTTGAGGGCGTCATGAAAGACCGCGATCGGATCCTTCTTGGCCTTGGCTTCGACGGTCTGGAGGGCGCCATAGACGATGGCTTCGGCCACCGACTTCTTGCCATCATACATGACCGAATTCATGAACTTGGTGAGCACCACATCCCCATATTGAGGATCGGGCAGGACTTCCCGGCGTTCGGGACGACGACGACGTGCCATATTCTTCTTCCTTCGTATTCTTCAGCCGGTTCCGGAACGTGTCCGGGGCTTACTCGCTGGATTACTTCGGACGCTTCGCGCCGTACTTCGAACGGCTCTGCTTGCGGTCCTTGACGCCCTGCGTGTCGAGCACGCCGCGCAGCACATGGTAACGCACACCGGGAAGGTCGCGCACACGGCCGCCGCGGATCAGCACAACGCTGTGCTCCTGCAGGTTATGGCCTTCACCCGGAATGTAGGTGATGACTTCGCGAGCGTTGGTCAGGCGAACCTTGGCCACCTTGCGGAGAGCCGAGTTCGGCTTCTTCGGGGTCGTGGTATAGACGCGGGTGCAAACGCCGCGCTTTTGCGGGTTCGCTTCCATCGCGGGAACCTTGGACTTGGTCTTCTGCAGCACCCGCCCCTTGCGGACGAGCTGATTGATCGTAGGCATGAAATCTTCACCTAATGGCTGGTTACTCTGGACGCACCGGCACGCGTTGCTGAAGCCGCAGCTTTCGCAAAACGAAAAGCGCCGGACGGTGCACGGCACCCCCCGGACCCTTCACCGATTCGACCAGTGTTCAGGCTATATGTACCGCCCGCAAAGCCGGAGACCGGCCCTGTGAGCGAGCGCGCCCCTAGCCCGAATAGGGCACTAGGTCAACGGGTGGCGGCGCTAACCCTCAGCTGGCAGCCAGAACGAACGCCGCCATCCGTTCCTGCGCCGCGCGGCTTTCGGGAAAGAAGAACAGCGGCCAATCATGCATCAGGCCCTGCCCTTCATGATATTCCGCATCCGGTAGCTTCGCCTTGAGCGCACGGGCGTCGGTGACGAGGACATCATCCTCTCCGCCATACATCAGGATCGGCGGCAGGCCGGCCCAGTCGCCGTGGATGGGGGATACACGCGGATCGGTGGCGGGAGCATCCTTGGCATAGAGCCGCCCGGCATCGCGGATACCCTGCAGCCGCAGGATTGAATCGCGCTTCTCGATCGCCGGCTGGTCGGGGTGGCTGCCGCTGGTGTCCAGCCAGGGGCAGATGAGGAGGAGGCCCGACGGCAGGCGCAGGCCGGCATCGCGCGCGGCCATGGCGGTCGTGGAGGCTAGGCCGGCACCCGCCGAATCCCCGCCGAGCACCAACGGGCCGTCATGTCGCTCCAGAAATGTGCGATAGGCTGAGAGCGCGAAGGTGGTTGTTTCGTAAACGCCATGTTCGGGCGCGAGCGGATACATGGGCGCCGTCACAGCTATGCCGTGCCGTTCCGCCAGCCGCGCATAAAGGTTGAAGTGCGGCGGCACGGCAGAGAAAACATAGCCGCCACCGTGAAAAAAGAAGAGGTGCGCGGAAGGTTGCCGGCCCTTCGGCGCGATCGTCCAGACGGTGCGGCCGTCGAGCGTCTCTTCGCGCACATCGAGCCGCTCGCGCATCTTGCGCGGGGGCGTCGGCACCGGGACCGCACGGGCGGCGGCGATCACCTTGTGCATGCCCGGCCCGCCGGCAAAGCGTTTCGAGACTATGCCGGTCGCGCGCAAGACGGCGCCGGTAAACCGTGCGGACAGGCTGGTCATGCTGATATACGCTCCCTCATTCGTCGCCGTAGATGGCGACTTCGCGCAACCCCGCGCTGTTGGCGCGGCCGCGATACATACCGGGCGTGGTAAAGCTGAACAGCGCCTCGCCGTCCGGCCCGGCGACGATCACTCCGCCCGATCCGCCAAGCGCATGCACATCGGCCATCACCGCGTCCGCTGCTTCCTGAAGCGGCGTGCCGGCGAGGCGGGCGCGCGCACAGATTTCCGCAGCGACGCCGACGCGAATGAAATATTCGCCCGATCCCGTGGCGGAAACCGCACAGGCGCGATCATCGGCATAGGTACCCGCCCCGATCAACGGCGCATCGCCAATGCGGCCCCAGCGCTTGCCGGTCAGCCCGCCGGTCGAGGTCGCAGCCGCGAGATGACCGGACGCATCGAGCGCGACGGCGCCCACAGTCCCATATTTCAGATCGACATCGAACCAGCTCGCCCCGGCATCAGCCGACTGGCGCGCACGCAGCTCATCAAGCTGGCGGCGGCGTTCGGGCGTGTGGAACCAGGAGTTCGGCACCTGCTCAAGCCCGCGTTCCGCCGCAAAACCGTCGGCCTCCGTCCCGGTCAGCAGGACATGCGGACTATCCGTCATCACCGCACGCGCGGCGCTGATCGGATGGCGGGTGGTGGATAGCCGCGCGACTGCACCGGCGCCGCGCGTGCTGCCGTCCATGATCGCCGCGTCCAGTTCCACCGTACCATCCCAGGTAAAGACAGCTCCGCGCCCTGCATTGAAATGCGGATCATCCTCCAGGATGCGCACTGTCGCCTCGACTGCGTCCATCGCGGTTCCGCCAGCTGCGAGAATACGGCTCCCTTCGGCCAATGCTGCATCGAGCGCGGCGCGGATCGCGCTATCCTGTTCGGGCGTGATGCGGTTGCGGTCGATGGTCCCTGCCCCGCCGTGAATGACGAGCGTCCAGCGCTGTGGCTGGGACGTTTCCTGAGCAGCGGCGGGCTGGGTCATGGCGGCGAGCGTGAGGGCGAGTGCGGCAACCAGTGTCTTCACACAAACAATCCTTCAGCCAAAAACCGTTCGGCCAGCGCCGCATGCAGCGCCGCACCACGCGCCATCACGCTGTCATCCAGCACCATGCGGTTGGAATGGAGGCCGCAGCATTGCCGCCAGTCACTGCCCTGATGCGCAGCGCCGAGGAAGAACATCGCGCCCGGCACTTTTTCCAGCACATAGGCGAAATCCTCCGCGCCCATGATCGGCGATTCCATCGTCCGCCAGCCATCGGCACCGAACATGGCCTCGACCGTCGACTTGCCGAAATCGACCGCGCGCGCATCACAGACGGTGACAGGGAAGCCTTGCGTGATGGTGACCTCTGCTGTGGCGCCATGGGCTGCCGCAATGCCCTCGGCGAGGCGCGACAGCTCCGCCGAAGCAAGCGCCCGCGATCGCGGCGAAAGCGTGCGGATCGTGCCCCACATTTCGGCATGTTCGGGGATGATATTGTCCGTCGTGCCGCCATCGATGCGGCCAATGGTAATGACCGCAGGATCGAAGACCGAGAATTTGCGCGTCACCATCGCCTGGATCGCCGAGACAATCTCGCACGCCACGGGTACCGGATCGAGCGCGTCATGCGGCATGGAGGCATGACCGCCCTTGCCCGTCACCCGGATATGCAGCTTGTCCGATGAGGCAAGCAGCGGCCCGGCGCGGCCGGCAAACAGGCCCCATGGCGCATTCGGCATGATGTGAAAGGCAAAAGCGGCATCGGGCAGCGGATTGATGAGGCCGTCATCAAGCATGAAGCGCGCGCCATGATGCCCTTCCTCGCCCGGCTGGAACATGAACATGACCGTGCCGGAGAAACTCTCCCGCCGCGCGGCAAGCAGCTTTACCGCGCCAACCAGCATGGCGACATGCGTGTCATGCCCGCAGGCGTGCATCGCGCCCTGCGTTTCGGAGGCGAAATCGAGGCCCGTGTCCTCCTCCAGCGGCAGGGCATCCATATCCCCGCGCAGCAGCACGCTGCGCTTCGGGCCATTGGCCGGGCCGGTGCCTTCGAGAATGGCGATGATGCCGGTGGTCGAAGGCCCCTGCCGGATCTCCAGCGGCAGGCCGGCGAGCGCATCGAGGATACGGCGCGTGGTCCGCGGGTTATGAAGGCCCAGCTCCGGATCGGCATGAATCGCACGGCGCAACGCCACGATATCGGGCATCAGCGCATCCGCGGCGCCGAGCAGGGCTTCGGCCGCAATATTGGTGTGGACAGTCATGAGCGGCTCTCCCTTGCCTTCCCCTCGAAGCCGACCCTAGCGGCGAGTGCAGCGACGCGCTAGGCGCTGCGACGATGGTCTTTTCTTCCCGCCCTGTGCCGCAGCATATCGACTGCTGGATCTTCGATCTCGACAATACACTTTACCCGCCCGCGCTCGGCCTGTTCGCCCAGATCGACCAGCGGATGGGTGCCTTCATCATGAACAGGGTCGGGTGCGATGCGGCAGAGGCCCGAGCCATCCAGAAACGCTATTTCCACGACCATGGAACAACGCTTGCCGGGATGATGCGCCATCATGGCGTGGCACCCGAAGAATTTCTGACCTTTGTCCATGACATCGATCTGGCCCATGTGCCGGAGGATATGGCGCTGCGGGCCGCCCTTGCTGCCCTGCCGGGCAAACGGCACATCTTCACCAATGCCGATGCGACCTATGCAGCCGCCGTGCTCGAACGGCGCGGCATCGCCGACCTGTTCGATTGCATCGTCGATATCCGCGCCACTGACTATCTGCCCAAACCCGAAACGGCGGCCTATGCCGCGCTCCACCGGCTGATCCCCGGCTTCGAGCCAACCCGCAGCATCTTTTTCGACGATATGACCCGCAACCTGCGGCCGGCCCATGCCATGGGCATCACCACCGTGTGGCTCGACAATGGATCGGAAAGCGGAGACCGCGACCATGATCCCGCCCACGTCGACCATCATGTTGACGATCTTCTTCACTGGCTGCACGGCGTAACGCAAAGCTGGACCGCGAGGAGCGAAATATGAGCGCCGACCTGATTGCCACCATCGATGCCGGCTGGGATGCCCGCGCCGATGTGTCGCCGGCCACCACTGGCGCTCTGCACGAAGCTGTCGATGCAGCGCTGGCTGGCCTCGATGACGGCTCGTTGCGCGTCGCCGAACCGGATGACGCGGGGGGCTGGCGGGTCAACCAGTGGCTCAAGAAAGCGGTGCTGCTTTCCTTCCGGCTGAACGACAACAGCATCATGCCGGGTCCGGGCGGATCAAACTGGTTCGACAAAGTGCCTTCGAAGTTCGCGGGCTGGGATGATGCCCGCTTCCGCGCTGCCGGCTTCCGCGCTGTGCCGGGGGCGGTCGCCCGTGCCGGCAGCTTCATCGACAAGGGCGTCGTGCTGATGCCGAGCTTCGTTAACATCGGCGCCCGCGTCGGCGCCGGAACAATGGTCGATACTTGGGCGACAGTCGGCAGCTGCGCGCAGATCGGTGCCAATGTCCACCTCTCCGGCGGCGTCGGCATCGGCGGCGTGCTCGAACCGCTTCAAGCTGACCCGGTGATCATCGAGGATGATTGCTTCATCGGGGCCCGATCCGAAGTGGTCGAAGGCGTTCGGGTGGAGCGTGGGGCGGTGCTGGCGATGGGAGTGTTCCTCTCCTCCACCACCAAGATCGTTGACCGCACAACCGGCGAGACCTTCACCGGCCGCGTGCCCGCCTATTCCGTGGTGGTGCCGGGTGCGCTGCCTGGCAAGCCATTGCCGGACGGATCGCCGGGCCCAAGCCTGGCCTGCGCCGTTATAGTCAAGCGCGTTGACGCACAAACCCGATCTAAAACAGCGATCAATGACTTACTGCGCGACTAGGTAAGGAAACCAATGTGACAGCGCGTGACAATTGCGCCACATTGAAACAATATTGTCGCCGAAATGGTGGAATTAAGTTCGCCTCCACACTTCTCCTGTTTATAGGCGCCGCGATGCGAGGTGCGGGGACTTTCCTTTCCGGTTATGCAATGACCGGCTGTTTGATCGTCGGCACAGCATTGTCAGTGCCCGCGTTCGCCCAAGGATCGAATGCGGCTGCCCCAGCGGAGGCAGCGGCATCGGCTTCGACGCCGACCGTCTATCTCCCTGCCAGCTTTGCCAATTTTCAGCCGCGCAGCGCGCTCGACATGGTCGAACGCATCCCCGATTTCACGCTGCAGGAAGTCAGCGATGACCGCGGCATCGGCCAGGCGAGCGAGAATATCCTGGTCAATGGCGAGCGCGTTACCGGCAAAGGCAATGACGCGCGCTCCGTGTTGCGGCAGATCGCGGCGAGCGCGGTAGAACGGATCGAAGTTGTCGATGGGGCCACGCTCGGCATCCCCGGCCTCACCGGCCGCGTCGCCAATGTCATCGTCAATAGCGGCGGGGTCGCCGGGCAATTCCGGTATGAGGCGCAGTTCCGCCGCAATATCGAAGACCAGATCAGCACCGGCTCCGTTTCCATCAACGGTCGCATCGGCGCGAGCGATTTCACGCTGAGCCTCGACAATAATGGCGGAATCCGTCGCGGCGGCGTCGGGCCGATTATCCGCACTGATGCGACCGGCGCGCTGCTGCAACGGACCGAAGAAACCGCCAGCTTCCATGATGACGAACCACGACTGGCTGGTACCTTGCGCCGGCAATGGGCTGACGGTTCAATCCTCAACCTCAATCTTGCGGGCCAACTCGGCTTTTTCACCGGCCGCTTTGCCGGCGCTGTCACGCCGCGCACCGGCCCGGTCTTTGACGAGCTGTTCGGTGCGACCGAGGATGAATGGAATACCGAAGCCGGCGCCGACTATGAATTCGCGCTGGGCAGCGGGCGGCTGAAATTGATCGCGCTGCAGAGTTTCGAACGCAGCGATGTCACGAACACCTACACCAGCCTCAACCGCGTGCCGGGTGCCGCCATCTTCGGCCAGCGCCTCCAGCGCGATTCCGACGAAGGCGAAAGCGTGCTGCGCGGTGAGTATAGCTGGCAGACCGCGGGCGGTGACAGCTGGCAGGCAGCCATCGAAGGCGCGTACAACTTCCTGGATATCGCCGCCGCGCTTGGCCGCCGGCAGAATGATGGCAGCTATGTCTTTAGCCCGCTGCCCGGTGGCACGACCTTTGTCGACGAATGGCGAATGGACGCCAATCTGACGCGCGGCTGGCGGCTCGCCCCCGGCCTTAGGCTGCAGACGACTATCGCCGGTGAATATAGCCGGATCCGCCAGACGGGGATGAACGGCCTGTCCCGCAGTTTCTTGCGGCCTAAGGGCAGCGCAGCGCTGACATGGACGGCAAGCCCGCGGCTCACGGTCAATGCCAGCGTTGAACGGCGCGTGGGGCAATTATCCTTCTTCGATTTCAGCTCGATGGTCGATCTCCGCAACGATATCGGCACCGGCGGCAATGTGCAGCTGGTGCCGGAACAGAGCTGGCGTTTCGATGCAGAGGCGACCCGTTCGCTCGGCCCTTCGGGATCGATCACGCTCGGCGGCTATGCCGAATTCATCACCGATATCGTCGATCGCGTGCCTTTGTCCGCGACCGAGGAAGGCATCGGCAATCTGCCGAGCGCGCGGCGCTGGGGCGTGATCGCGCGCGGCACGCTGCTGCTCGATGCGCTGGGCTGGCGCGGGGCGCGGATCGATGCGAACGCCGAGTTCCGCGACAGCAGCGTGCTCGATCCGGTGACCGGCAGAAACCGCCGGATATCCGAAGATCTGGATCGCAACTGGGGCATCAACTTCCGTCACGACATTCCTGCATCGGACATCGCCTGGGGCGCAACCATCCAGGAATCGGTCGAAGGCCCGGAGTTCCGGCTCGATCAGGTCAGGCAGTCGCCCCTCAACCGTCCGATCACCTTCATCTATGTCGAGCACAAGGATCTGTTCGGCCTGACCGTCCGGTTGACGGTGCGCAACCTCAACGACACGCGCGATGACATTCGCCGCACCGTCTATGTTGACCGCCGCGACGGGCCGGTCGCGTTCAATGAACGCCAGCTCCGCCGCATTTACCTGATCGGTGTGCTGACGATCAGCGGCAGTTTCTGAATTCGTCCTGATCAACGTCATTGCGAGCGGAGCGAAGCAATCCGGAGCGGCGCGCGCCGACTCTGGATTGCCGCGCCGCTTCGCGGCTCGCAATGACGGCGGAAGTCAGCGTTCGGAGAGGTAATACCGCTCGCGCGCGGTCAGATCGTCGGCAAGGTCATAGACGATCGGCTGGCCGGTCGGGATTTCAAGCCCGGTGATATCGGCATCCGAAATGCCGGACAGATGCTTCACCAGCGCGCGCAAACTGTTGCCGTGGGCGGAAATGAGGATGCGGCGGCCGGCGCGCAGTTCCGGCGCAATCCGCGCTTCCCAATAGGGGAGGACGCGGGCGATCGTGTCCTTGAGGCTTTCCGTCGCCGGAACGTCAATGCCGGCATAGCGGCGGTCGGAAGACAGATCGAACGGGCTGCCGGCTTCCATGGGCGGCGGCGGCACATCAAAGCTGCGGCGCCAGATCTTCACCTGATCCTCGCCATGCTTCGCCGCGGTCTCGGCCTTATCGAGACCGGTTAGGCCGCCATAATGCCGTTCATTGAGGTGCCAGTCCTTTTCGACCGGCAGCCACAACCGCCCCATCTCCTCGAGCGCAAGGTTGAGCGTCTTGATCGCGCGGGTCTGGAGAGACGTGAAGCACAGGTCGAAATCGAGACCCTTGTCACGCATCAACCGGCCGGCAGCGCGCGCTTCCTCAGCGCCCTTTTCGGTCACATCGACATCCCACCAGCCGGTGAAGCGGTTTTCGAGATTCCACTGCGACTGGCCGTGGCGGATGAGGACGAGTGTGGGCACGGGGGTCAAAGCTCCAGAGTCATGAACCGGCTGAACGGGTCGGGCCTGTAATCGGCAAAGGGCGGACAGTCCACAAAGCCATGCGCGCGATAAAGAGCGAGCGCGGGCTCGAACGCGGGGCTGCTGCCGGTTTCGAGGCTGAGACGTGAAAGGCCGCACGCCCGCGCCTCGCCGATGATGTGCGCGAGCATTGCCGCCGCCACACCGCGCCGGAGAAAAGGCACCGCCGTGCGCATCGACTTGATCTCGCCGAGCGCTGCATCATGCTGTTTCATCGCGCCCATACCGGCGAGCACGCCATCCTCGCGGATCGTCCAGAATGTGACGCCGGGGCCCTTCAGCCCTTCCACATCGAGGAAATGGCAACTGTCTTTCGGCGAGTTGGACAGCATTCCCGCAAAATGCTCCTCGAGCAGCGCGCGCACGTCGCTGCCCGACAGATCATCCTCGGTAATCGCGAAGCTCACAGCTCGTCGATCAGCTCGGCGAGCGTGGCGATACAGTCCCGGCCCAACTGGGCGGATCGTTCGGGGCTCCATCCCTGCACCGGATCAGGCAGGCCGGCATTGTCCTTGAACGGCATTTCCAGCGTCATTGAAACTGCGCCGAAACGTTCGGCCAGCTGGTTGGTGGACATCGCCAGATTGGCCTTCCCCGCCGCAGCGACATGATAGCCGAGCGCCGTCTGGAAATCGGGCGTGCGCTGCGCCAGCCGGTCCCGGAAACGATAATATTTCGCGCCCAGTTCATCGGTCCAGGCCGGGATGCCTTCGAAACCTGCCATGAACGCCGCGGCAATTGCTTCGTCCCCGTGCACGTCCATCGCGAAATCGACCCCGCTTTCGTCCATCGCATTGCGGACGCACAGCACCTCGGGGCTGCGATCAGCAGTCGGCGCGGCCCATTCGCGGTTCAAATTCACGCCAGCGAAATTGGTGCGCAAATGGCCCCGAACCGACCCGTCGGGATTCATATTGGGGACAATATGGATGCGGCACTTCTGCCGCAGCAGGCGGGCATGCGGATCGGCGGGATCAGTCAGCTTGTCGATCGCGCCTTCCATCCACCATTCGGCCATCGATTCGCCGGGATGCTGACGGGCGTAGAGCCACACCTGCTTGTCGCCCTCGCCCAACTCCAGACAGTCGATCGGGCGGCCTTCCAGACTGTGGCCCAGCGTGCGGTGGATAACGCCGTCGCAAGCTGCTGCATCCGCGACAAGGCTCTGGTGCCGTTCGAGCGAATAGGGCGCGAAATAGGCAAACCAGGCGATGCCGGTTTCGAGCGTCGCGGCAATGGAGAGCGTGCCGCCATCCTTTGCCGCATCCCAGCGCGTCTCGGCGAGCAGCCATGTCTCGCGGTCGCTGCTCATCCGCGCGGCATAGCCGGGCCAGCCATCGGGATAGGCGGAGGCACCGAGGCCGGTGATGTTCAATTCCACCCGCGTGCCGGCCGGGGCCGAGGCGCGGAAATGGAACCATTGGAAGAAATCGCTGTCCTTGTCCTTGCGGATGGCGAGCTTTGCGGTGCTGCCATCGATCGCGAGGACGGTGATGTTGCCCGAATCGAAGGCGTCAGTGATGGAGAGCGTCATGGGACGGTGATAGTTTCCCCGGAGCGCCCCGGAAAGTCCGCAAACAAGGCAGAGGCCAGCTTGGCGGCGGCGACATTCGGTTGCGCTGCAGGCGTGCCGCTGCGTGCGACATTTTCCGCCCGGCCTTCCCACACCGCAAGCTCTTCGCCCTGCCGGCGGATCGATACCGTCATGCGGGTGAGGATGATGTCGCGCCGGTCACGAAACAGGTTGGTGAGATCGAGCCCGACGCCAACGCCGACGCCCGAACGGTAACCGCCGGTTCCGCCGCCGACGCCCACGCTGACCCCGCCCGGCTGGTCCATCGGCGCACCCTCGGATCGATCCACCTGCACGCGCACCAGATATCCGCCCTGCATTTCCCCCGCGCCGCGATGCTCTCGGAAACCAAGCCGTTCCAGCTCAGATGCGATGGCGGCCTGATGCGCACGCTGCGCCAGTGACGGGGCCTCGGTGCCCTGCCAGTCAAAGACATAGGGGCCGGGTATGGCTGCGGCAGCCGGATCGATACGGTGAAAACGCGTCACCTCCACCGGCGGCAGGGCGGTCGCGCAGGCCGCGAGCAGCGGCAGGGCGAGAAAGGGCAAAAGGATGCGCATGGCATTCGCCTTTCAAAGGGAGGAAATCGACGTTGCAGGAGGCTAGGCTGTCACCGCACCAAGGGCAATGTTTGCCCGCTGCACCGGTTGACTTTGCACCGCCAAAGCCATAGGGGCGCGCCTTCTTCCGGAAGGATGAGGCTAGCAGGTCTGCGGATTCGCAGGTCGCCAGCCACGCCGACCGGGCCAGCAATTCCAATCCGATTAGAAAGCGTAGCCGCCATGAAGATCCGCAACAGCCTGAAGTCGCTCAAGGACCGGCACCGGGACAACCGCGTGATCCGTCGTCGCGGGCGCACCTATGTGATCAACAAGACCAACCGTCGCTTCAAGGCGCGTCAGGGCTGATTGCCCGGCGCATTGCCGAAGCAGTGCTGGTAACAAAGCCGCCGTCCGGTTCGTCCGGGGGGCGGTTTTGCTGTGCGGGGAAAGCGAATCAGTGAACCGGCGGGCAGTGATCTTCGATGTCGGGCGGGTGCTGTTCCGGTGGGATCTGCGCCATCTCTATGCCAAGCTGATTGACGATCCTGCTGAGGTGGAGCGTTTCTGCACCACCATCATCACGCCCGAATGGCATTTCCAGCATGATGCCGGCCGCCCGCTCGCCGACATGGTGGAGGAACGCATTGCCGAATTCCCTCATGCCGAAGCGCTGATCCGCGCCTATCCGCGCCGCTTCAACGAAACGATCCCCGGCCCGGTCGAAGGCATGCCGGAGCTGGTCGAGCGGCTCCATGGCGCCGGTGTCCCGCTCTACATCATCACCAATTTCGGTGACGAATTCTGGTCGATGTTCCGCCCCACCCAGCCGATCTTTGACCGGTTCGAGGATATCCTCGTGTCCGGCGTCGAGAAAATGGTGAAGCCGGACCCGGCGATCTACCGGCTCGCGCTCGACCGCTTCGGGCTGGAGGCTGCGCACACGCTGTTCATCGATGATGTGCCGGAGAATATCGCCGGTGCCGCGAGCGTCGGCATCGACGGCCATGTCTTCACCGGCGCCGCCGCGGCCACGCAATGGCTGCGCGACCGCGGCTTGCCGGTTTAAGCCCTCAGCGGCGGCCGCGCGTGCGGCTTCCCTGCATCAGTTCGGCGACCAGCGCAGGCGCGGGATAGATATCCGTCAGCGCCTCATGCACCGCCTGCGTTGAGACCGTGACCGTGCGGTTCATCCGCCCGTCATAGCCGAAATTGCCACCCAGGCTGTGGATGTTGCCGTCAAAGGCAGTGCCAATGACGCTGCCGTCACGCGCGATCACCGGGGAACCCGAATTGCCGCCGATGATGTCGTTGGTGCTGACGAAATTATAGGTGAGGCTGCGGTCGATCCGCTCGGCATTGGCGACAAAGCCCGATGCCAGATCGAACGGCTTGGCGCCGGTTGCGCGGTCGAACGTGCCGCCGATCTGGGTGGCGAACGGAACCTGCCGGCCATTTTCTTCCCAGCCCTGTACCGTCCCGTAGGACAGGCGCAGCGTGAAGGTCGCATCGGGATAGGCGGCGTCGCCATAAGCGGCAAAGATCGCCGCGGCGATGCGCGCTTGGGCGGCGGTGACCGGGCCTTCATAGACAGCGGCAGCGCGTGCCCGAACCGCACGAGCGCGAGCATCGCTGTCCCGCACAAAGGCGATCAGCGGATCGTCCGACGCAGCGATGGCGGCAGCCCCGCCTTCCCACAGCGCGCGGCGCACGGCAGGATCGGCGAGGCGCGTGCCTTCGACCAGACGCTCGGCCAGCGCCTCGGGCGCCTCGCGACCAAGCAGCGCCTGCACCTCCGGGTTATCGACCGTCAGATACTCACGCGTCTTTTCCATCCAGAAGGACAGGCGCATCTGTTCCAGCCAATTATAGGTCGGAACGTCCATGAACAGGCTCTGCGCAGTGCGCGCGAGGTTGGCGTCGGAGAAACCCGGCAACCGTTCGGACGCTGGCTTCTCGCGCTCCGCCGCCGCGCGAACCAGCGTGCGTGCCCAGCGGAACAGGGTGCTGCCCGAACCGGCGGCATTCTCAAGGAAGCGATGCTCCATGAAAATGTCGCGATAGGCGGCATCGGCGCGGGCGATTTCACCCCAGGGGTCGCCGACTGCGGCATTGCCGGCACTGCGCTCGCGCAGTTCGGCTTCCTGCCGCGCCAGCATCGCGCGGAACTCGCCGTCATTCAGCGCACGGAACTGGCCCGACTGCGCCTTGAAGCTATTCTCGATACCGCCGAGCGCCTCGGCAGCCTGACGCCGCACCTCGTCATTACCCGCTTCGGCAGCGGCGATGATCCGCCCGCGCAGTTCCGATCCGGTGATCAGCGTAACAGGAAGCGCGACTTCCCGCACGAAGGCGCGCTGCGTTTCCGTGAACTGCCGCGCGGTCGAACCGGGGTTGCCGGAAACCATGACGATCTCGCCCTCGACCGGTGCACGGGGATTCCATTGCAGATGGACCGGCGAAGAAACCGGACGGCCATCCTCATAGGCGCGCAGGAAGCTCGCATCCATCGAGTAGCGCGGGAAATTGAAATTGTCGGGATCCCCGCCGAACTGCGCAGCCTGTGCCTCCGGCGCCCAGACCATGCGCACGTCCGAATAACGGCGGTAGGTGTAGAGCTTGTACTGGCCGCCGCCGTAAAGCGTGACCACCTGGCAGCGGTACTTGCTGGCATCGGTGCAGCCAGCCGCCTCGATCGCCGCGATTTCCGCATCGCGCGCGCGGACCAGCGCGGCGCCGGTGGCATCGCCCATGGCGGTGCGCACACGCTCGGTCACATCCTCGATCTTCTCGACCACCTCGGCCTGCTGGCCCGGGCAACGGCGCTCTGCCTCACGGCTTGCAGCGTTGAACCCGGCGGCGACGAAATCCTGCTCGGGCGTCGAAATCTGCTGCAGGCACGCGTCAATGCAGTGATGGTTGGTGAGGATGAGGCCATCGGGCGAGACAAAGCTGGCCGAACAGCCATTGATCCGCACCGAAGCCTGACGCACCCGGTCAAGCCAGGGCTGGTCGGGCGCCCAGCCATGCGCCTCACGCATCCGCTCGGCCGGGAAATTGTCAAAGGTCCACATGCCTTCGTCGGCAGAGGCGGCGCTCGCGCCAATCAGCGTGATCGACAGCGCGGTGGCGGCAAAAAGGGGCGCAAGCAGCTTCATTGGGGCACTCTCCAAGACATGGTGTTGCACAATGCTCTGCCCCGCCCCGGGCACCTGCGCAAGCGGCAAGCCCTTCCCGCCGGACAGACGCGCCCCGGCCTTTGCTTTCCTTCTCTGTCTTCCTGCCGCTTGCATGGACCCGCGCCCTCCCATAGGGGCGTCCCCGCGCCCGGCAGGCGGGCAGCGCGCGAAGGATAGATGCAAATGGCTGACGGCGTGAAACGGGTGGTGCTGGCCTATTCGGGTGGGCTCGATACCAGCGTGATCCTGAAATGGCTGCAGGTCACCTACAATTGCGAGGTCGTCACCTTCACCGCAGACCTCGGCCAGGGCGAGGAGCTGGAGCCTGCACGCGCCAAGGCCGTGATGATGGGCGTCAAGCCCGAGCATATCTACATCGACGACCTCAAGGAGGAATTCGTCCGCGATTTCGTCTTCCCGATGATGCGCGCCAACGCCCGCTATGAGGGCGATTATCTGCTCGGCACCAGCATCGCCCGCCCGCTCATTTCCAAGCGCCTGGTCGAAATCGCGCATGAAACCGGCGCCGATGCCGTGGCGCATGGCGCGACCGGCAAGGGCAATGACCAGGTCCGCTTCGAACTCAGCGCCTATGCGCTCAATCCCGACATCAAGGTCATCGCCCCCTGGCGCGAATGGGATCTGACCAGCCGCACCGCGCTGATCGCCTGGGCCGAAGCCCACCAGATCCCGGTGCCAAAGGACAAGCGTGGCGAAAGCCCCTTCTCCACCGACGCCAACCTCCTCCACACCTCATCCGAGGGCAAGGTTCTGGAAAATCCGTGGGATGAGACCCCGGACTATGTCTATTCGCGCACGGTGAACCCGGAGGACGCGCCGGACGCGCCGGAATATATCACCATCGATTTCGAACGCGGCGATGGCGTTGCCCTCAACGGTCAGGCGATGAGCCCCGCGACCCTGCTCGCCGCGCTCAACGATCTGGGCCGCAAGCATGGCATCGGCCGGCTCGATCTGGTCGAGAACCGCTTCGTCGGCATGAAGTCGCGCGGCATGTATGAAACGCCGGGCGGAGAGATTTACGCCCGCGCCCATCGCGGCATTGAATCGATCACGCTCGATCGCGGCGCAGCGCACCTCAAGGACGAGCTGATGCCGAAATATGCGGAGCTCATCTACAACGGCTTCTGGTTCGCACCGGAGCGCGAGATGCTGCAAGCCGCCATCGACCACAGCCAGGAAAAGGTCAGCGGCACCGTCCGGCTGAAACTCTACAAGGGCCTCGCCAGCGTCGTCGGCCGCAAATCGCCCAACAGCCTCTACAGCGAACGCCATGTGACGTTCGAGGATGACGCCGGCGCCTATGACCAAAAGGACGCGGCCGGCTTCATCAAACTCAACGCGCTGCGCCTGAAACTGCTGGCCAAGAGGGACCGCTAAGGGGGAAGCGCGGGACGCCGCTGGACGGCATCCACCCGCTCGCCCCCTGTCCTACACACCCCCCAACGTGCGATCATCCGGCGTCGCGCTGGCGACCATGTTTCGCGCGGGGAGGGGCCATCGGAAAAAACGCGAATCCACTGTGAACTTGCACGCATTTCTGCGGGTTTGAGGGAAAGGGCGGGCGGCTAGACCGCCTGGCCCGCCGCGGCCCCGCTCGCCCAGGCCCATTGGAAATTATAGCCGCCGAGCCAGCCGGTGACGTCCACCGCCTCGCCAATGGCAAACAGGCCCGGCAGGTGGCGGGCGGCCATGGTCTGGGAGGAGAGGCCCGCGGTCGCGATGCCGCCTGCGGTCACTTCCGCCTTGGCGAACCCCTCCGTGCCATCGGGGTGGAATGGCCAGGCGGCGATCTGCCGGCCGGCCTCTCTCAGCCGCGCGTCAGTGAGGTTGCCGATATCGCCGGGGATAGCCAGCCGGTCCGCCAGCACATCGGCAAGGCGCGCGGGGAGGGTGCGGCCGAGCAGCGCCTTCACGCTGGCGCGCGGTTCGCGCCGCTTGGCCTCGACCAGCCAGTCGGCCTGCTCATCGGGGAGGAAATCGACCGCGATCGAACCGCCATGGCTCCAGTAGCTGCTGATCTGGAGCATCGCCGGGCCGGACAGCCCCTTGTGGGTGAACAGCGCGGCTTCGCGGAAACAGGTCTTGCCGATGGTGGTCTCCACCTCGGTCGCGACGCCCGACAGGCTGGTGAACAGCGCCTCATCCTGCCCCAGGGTGAAGGGCACCAGCGCGGGGCGCGGTTGCACCACCTTCAGCCCGAATTGCCGGGCGAGGTCATAGGCGAAACCGGTCGCGCCGATCTTCGGAATGGCCGGGCCGCCGGTGGCGATGACCAGCGCGGGCGCGCTATATGCGGTGCCGCCCACGCTCACGCGGAAATGCCCGTCGGCGTGGGTCACCTCATCGACCGGCTGGCCGAAGGCAAAGCGGACATCGCCCTTGCGGCATTCGGCCATCAGCATCGCCACAATCTGTTTGGCTGAACCGTCGCAGAATAATTGCCCCAGCGTCTTTTCATGCCAGGCGATGCCATGCGCATCGACCAGCGCGATGAAATCCTGCGGGCTGTACCGCCCCAGCGCTGATTTCGCGAAATGCGGGTTGGCCGACAGGAACCGGTCAGGCGCTGTATGGATGTTGGTGAAGTTGCAGCGCCCGCCGCCGGAGATCAGGATCTTGCGTCCCGGCTCGTCGCTATGATCGATCACCAGCACACGCCGCCCGCGCTGCCCCGCCGTCAACGCACACATCAGGCCCGCGGCACCTGCACCCAGGACGATGGCATCAAAACTGTCGTCCTTGCGCATGGTCTGCGGCTTAACGGCAAAGCAGAGAGGGTCAACCGCGGGGCACCTGCACCCTGTCCTCCGGACCGTCTCGACATAGCCTTGCTGCACAGGCAAAGGGCGCGGCGATGACACTCGCCCGTTTCTTTTCAGACAATGCCGCGCCCGTTCATCCGGCAGTGCTGGATGCGATTGCCGCTGCCAATGCGCCGGATGCGGCCTATGACGGCGACGCGCTGTCAAAGCGGCTCGACGCGGCCTTTGCCGATCTGTTCGAAACCCGTTGCACCGCCTTGTGGGTGGCGACCGGCACGGCGGCGAACAGCCTCGCGCTCGCCTCAATGGTAAAGCCCTGGCAAGCGGTGCTGTGCCACCGCGAGGCGCATATCGAGGTCGATGAATGCGGGGCACCGGCACTGTTTTCCGGCGGCGCAAAGCTGATCCTGCTTGACGGTAATGGCGCAAAGATCACCCCTGCCGCCATCGACCGCGCCATGGCGGGCATCCGCAAGGATGTTCACCAAGTGCAGCCCGCCGCGGTCAGCATCACCAACGCGACCGAATATGGTCTTGCCTGGACGCCGGGCGAGGTCGGCGCGGTGGGAGAGGCGGCGAGATCGCATGGGCTATCTCTCCACATGGATGGTGCGCGCTTTGCCAATGCCGTCGCTTTTGCCGGGTGCCACCCTGCCGATGTGACTTGGCGGGCAGGCGTGAGCGCGCTCAGCTTCGGCTGCGTGAAGAACGGCGGCATGAATGCCGAAGCTTTGGTCTTCTTTGGCGATGCACCCGCTGGCCTGCTCGAACTGCGCAAACGCTCTGGCCACCTCCAGTCCAAGGGGCGTTTCCTGGCCGCGCAACTGTTGGCGATGATGGAGGGCGATCTGTGGCTGGCGAATGCGCGCGCGGCCAATGCGGCGGCGGCGACCATCGCGCAGGCAGCAGGCGCACGGCTGCTCCATCCGGTTGAAGCGAACGAGATATTCTTGCGACTGTCAGCGGACGAAGCAGCGCGTCTGCGCGGCGCAGGCTTTGATTTCTATGACTGGGGCGAGGGTGCGGCACGGCTGGTGACGAGCTGGCACCATGGCTCGGCGGACGTTGCACCGCTGGCAAAGGCTATTCGCGCCCTGTGACCCAACCCGTCTCCGCTCCCCCCTTGACGCTGCTGAGCCCGCGCGTCCTCATCCCCTTCATCATCATCACGCTGATCTGGGGTTCGACATGGATCGTGATCCGCGACCAGCTGGGCACGGTTCCAGAGAGCTGGTCGGTCGCCTACCGCTTTGCCATCGCAGCGGTGGCGATGTTCGCGCTGGCCGCGATCCGGCGTGAGACGATCTGGCTGCCTGCACGGGTGCAGGCGCTGGCGATGACCATCGGTCTGTTCCAGTTCGCGCTCAATTTCAACTTCGTCTACCGCGCCGAGCATTTCCTGACATCGGGCGTGGTGGCGGTGATCTTTGCGCTGCTGATCGTGCCGAACACACTCCTATCCAGCATCTTCCTGAAAACACCGGTCGAGCGCCGCTTCCTCGCCGGCGGGGGCATAGCGGTGATCGGCGTCGGCCTCCTCCTCGCGCATGAGGCCGCCGCAATCCGCGCTGATATCGGCACGGTGATCATCGGCACGCTGCTGACATTGGCCGGCGTGCTGTCGGCCTCGGCTTCCAACGTCATGCAGGCAAGCCCGCTGGCGCGCGCGCAATCGGCCATCGTGCTGATCGCTTGGGCGATGCTGTGGGGGACGATTGCTGACACTGCCTTTGCGCTGGCCACAGTCGGTCCGCCGGTGTTCGACTGGCGGCCGGGCTATATCGCCGGCCTGCTGTGGCTCGGCCTTGCCGGCAGCGTTGTCTGCTTCCCGCTCTATTTCGGCATCATCCGCGATGTCGGCGCCGGGCCCGCCGCCTGGTCGAGCGTGCTGATTCCGGTCATCGCCATGGGATTTTCGACGCTGATCGAAGGCTATGTCTGGTCGGGCCTGTCGATTGCCGGGTCGATCCTTGCCGTCATTGGCCTTGTCGTGGCGCTGCGGCCGAAACGGGCAGACTGACTTTCATCGGTTGGCAAGCGTCGCAAGCTGGTGCATTACCACCCTGATACAGTGGGGGCGTGATGATGACAGCAACGACAGGCAGCAAGGATCGGATCAGCGGGCTCGATGTGACGCGCGGCTTTGCTGTGATGGGCATCCTTGCGATGAACATCGTCGCCTTTTCGATGCCCGAAAATGCCTACATCAACCCGATTGTGTGGGGTGGTGATAGCGGCATAGACCTGTGGACCTGGGCCACTGGTTTCGTGCTGTTCGATTCCAAAATGCGCGGGCTGTTTTCGATCATGTTCGGCGCATCGACGCTGCTGGTCATCCAGTCTGCTGCTGCCGCTGCTCGCAATCCCGCGCGTGCACATTATGCGCGTATGGCCGTGCTGGCCGTGTTCGGCCTCATCCACTTCTACCTGATCTGGTACGGCGACATATTGTTCCTCTACGCGATGATGGGGATGATCCTCTATGCCTTCCGCAATGTCGGCGTGAAGGCGCTGGCGGGGTGGGGAATCGCCCTGAACTTACTGAGCGCTATCGTCTGGGGCGGCGGCATGGCTATGCTTATGATGGGCGCCAGCCCCTCAGCGTCGCCTCAACTCGCTGAGGACTATGCAAGCTTTACCGCCGAATTCGGACCCAACAGCAGCATTTCGAATGAAGAGATCGCGCTCCATCGCAGCGGCTTCATCGACATCGCTGAGCACAAGCTGGCCGAAGAACTCGCCTATCCCTTCTTCGGCCTATTCGTCTACGGCCCCGACACGCTGGGCCTGATGATGATCGGCATGGCGCTGTTCAAATCGGGCCTGCTGCGGGGCGAATGGTCGCTCGACCGGCTGGCCAAGTGGCGCAACATCTGCCTCGCCATCGGCATAACCGGCAATCTGTTGCTGCTGTGGTGGCAATTGTCCGCCGATCTGGAGCCTGCGCTGGTGCTGGGATCGACCTTGGGCTTTTCAGTGCCGTTCGATGTGACGATGAGCGTTGGTTACGCCGCCCTGTTCATGGGGCTGGCGCAGCGTTTCGCGGCATCGGATTTCATCCAGCGCGTGGGTGCGGCGGGGCGTGCAGCCTTCACCAACTATCTCGGCACCTCGCTCCTGATGACCTTCATCTTCTACGGCTGGGGCCTTGGCCAATATGGCCACTGGTCGCGCGCGGCAGTGTATATCCCCGTCGTGTTCGCCTGGGCGATCATGCTGCTGTGGTCCAAGCCCTGGCTGGAACGCTTCCATTACGGGCCGCTTGAGTGGCTGTGGCGCAGCCTGTCCCGCGGGCAGCTGCAACAGATGCGGAAATCGCAATAGCAGCACAGTTGCTATTGCGAACGCTTCTCACTCTCGCTATACAGCGAGTCGAGAGGTGCCGCGATGATCCTGTGCGTGTGCAATGCCCTGCGTGAAGCCGATGTTCGTGCCGCTGTGCGCAGCGGGGCAACCTGCCCGATGACGGCATATAAGGCACTCGGCTCCAAGCCGAAGTGCGGTACCTGCGTCCCTGCTGCGCGCACCATCGTCAACCAGGAACGCGCAGTCGCCTGACTCTGCGAGGCAATCGCACCGCAGCAGTTGCGAACGCGATGCAGTTGAAGCGCTGAAACCCGCAGAAATCCTTGCTTTTTTGCCTTGTAGATCCCGTCCGCGCGCCTATATTGGCGGCATTCAACGCATCAACGGACAGAAATCATGCAAGGCGACGCGAAGGTCATCGACTATCTCAACGAGGCGCTCAAGAACGAGCTGACCGCGATCAACCAGTATTGGCTGCATTACCGCATGCTCGCCAACTGGGGCGTCACCAAACTCGCTGAATATGAGCGGCACGAATCCATTGACGAGATGAAGCATGCCGACCGGCTGGCCGACCGCGTGCTGTTCCTCGGCGGCCTTCCCAATTTCCAGATGCTGGGCCGGCTGCGCGTCGGCGAGACGGTTGAAGAGATCCTCACCGCTGACCTCGCGCTCGAGCATGACGCCATCCCCCTCCTCAAGGAAGCGATCGCACATTGCGAGAGCGTTCAGGACTTTGTCAGCCGCCGCCTGTTCACCGACATCCTCGAAAGCGAGGAAGAACATGTCGACTGGCTGGATCGCCAGTTCGACCTGATCAAGCTGATGGGGATTGCGAATTACATCCAGTCGCAGAGCGACCCCAACGCCAAGCCCGAAGTGGGCTAACGCTGGGGTTCAGGCGACACGGCGGCCAAAGCCCTGCTTGCGCTGAACGAGCGGATTGGATTCTGCCTCGATCTCCGCAAGCATGGCCGCGAACAGCGGGCGCAACTTGACCACGCGATCGACATAATCCTCTGGCGATTCGTGCGTTTCGACGCACTGCCGGGCGTATAATTCAATGTCTTCGGCGAGCTGGCCCAACCGCTCGCCGCCGAACTGCCGTGCCTCGCTCTTCAGCGTATGCGCCGGCAGGATCATGGCAGCGGCATTGCCGCTGCGGATAGCATCCTCGATCGCAGAGACCGATTTCAGCCCGTCCTCGACAAAATAACCGAGGATGCGAATGAACGACCCGCCCAGCTGCGCGCGAGTGCGTGCAAAGCCGTTCCAGTCGATCAGGGGCAATGTCTCGTCTGGCATCATCCGGCCTTCGGGTTCCTGCGCCGACCGGACAGCCCAGACAGCGCAAGCAAACCCTAGTGCATAGGCGGTAAATGCAAGGTTACGGACGGCTCCGGGGTGGGCCACTTCGCGGCCCCCGCCGGGGCGGAGGCTTGCCCGCACCGCCACGCGCCGCAGTCGGCCTCCGGGTCGGAGCAGCGGCGGATTTGCGCGCGGCATCGCCAAAGGGGTTGCGCGACGACCGCATCGTCAGTCGCACTGGCACGCCGCCAAAGCCCAGCTCTCGCCGGATACCGTTGACGAGATAGCGGCGATAGCTCTCGGGCAGGAGATCGACGCGGCTGCCAAAGATGACGAAGCTGGGCGGGCGCAGACGCGCCTGCGTGATGTAGCGCAGCTTGATACGCTGCCCCTTTGGCGCGGGCGGCGGGTTGGCCTCCACCGCACGTTCGAACCAGCGGTTAAGTTCCCCCGTAGGGACGCGGCGTGACCATTGATCACGCAGCTCGAACGCCGCCGCGATCAGCGCGTCGAGCCCTTTGCCGGTCGCTGCAGAGACCGTCAGCAGCGGCAAGCCCTTCACCTGCGCCAGTCCTTCGTCGAGCGCCGTGCGAATGCCCTGGAACAGGCTGCTGCCTTCTTCCGCGACATCCCACTTGTTGATGGCGATGATGAGGGCGCGGCCTTCCTCCACCACATGGCTGGCAATGCGCACATCCTGCGCTTCCAGTCCCAATGTCGCATCGAGCAGCAGCACGACCACCTCTGCAAAGGCGACGGAGTGGAGCGTATCCGCGGCTGACAGTTTTTCGAGCTTGTCCTGGATCTTGGCCTTCTTGCGCAGCCCTGCGGTATCGATGAGGCGCACCGGGCGTTCGCGCCCTTCGCCATCATGCCACATCCAGTCGATCGAGATGGAATCGCGGGTGATGCCGGCTTCCGGCCCGGTGATCATCCGGTCCTCACCAAGAATGCGGTTGACCAGAGTCGACTTGCCAGCGTTGGGCCGGCCGACAATCGCGAGCTTCAAAGGCGCGTCGGCGGCCAGCTCTTCCTGGCCGTCATCTCCATCGGTGCCGTCTTCAGGCCGGTCGACATAGGGCAGCAGCGCATCGAACAGGTCGACGATGCCTTCGCCATGTTCGGCGCTGATGCCGAAAGGTTCGCCAAGGCCGAGGCCATAGGCCTCGTTGACGCCTTGTTGCCCCTCGCGGCCTTCCGCCTTGTTGCCGACGACGATCACCGGGGTCGCGCTGTCCCGCAGCCAGCGGGCGATTTCTTCATCAACCGGGGTGAGGCCGGCGCGCGCATCAAACAGGAACAGCGCGACATCGGCTTCGCGCACCGCCGCTTCGGTCTGCAGGCGCATGCGGCCCGGCAGGCTGGCGGGATCATCCTCCTCAAACCCGGCGGTATCGACGATGCGGAAAGAAAGGTCGAGCAGCTTGCCCTCACCCTCGCGTCGGTCGCGGGTCACACCGGGGCGATCGTCAACCAGTGCCAGCTTCTTGCCGATCAACCGGTTGAACAATGTCGATTTGCCGACATTGGGTCGGCCGACGATCACGACCGTCGCGAGAGGCCGCGCGTCTGCCATGTCAGCCCTCAGCGCCAGGCCGTGATGCGACCGCTGTCGTCCATCACATAAAGCATGCCATTGGCGACCACCGGCGGCAGGCGGGTGCCGCCGCTGATCTCGGCGATGCTGGAAATGCTGCCATCGAGCGGGTTGACCTGTGCCATGCGGCCATCCGTGCTGACGAGGATGAGCCGTTCACCGGCGAGGACGGGGCCGGTCCAGCGGATCGAACCTTGACGGTCTTCCTCGTCGCGCCAGCGCGGCAGCTGGGCGATCCAGCGGATCCGCCCGGTGGCGCGCGCGATAGCAAACACCCGCGCATCGTCAGCAACAACGAACACCCACTCGCCCGCTACCCAGGGGGTGGCGATACCGGCGAGATTGAGTTCCCACGTGCGCTGACCGGTGACCAGTTCATAAGCGGCCATGCGCCCGCCTTGGCCGATGGCAAACACGCGCCCGCGATCGATCACCGGATCGGCATCGATATCAGCAAGCGTCGACACCGCGACCGAAATGGACGTGCGCGCGAGGGCGTCCGCCCAAAGCGGACGGCCATTCTCGTAGCGATAGGCGTTCAGCTCACCCGAGCTATAGCCGGCAACGATTGTCCCCTGCCCTGCTGCGGGGGCAGCAACACCGAACACGCTGCCCGGCGCAACCGATCCCGATTCCTGCCATTCGACACCGCCGTCGCTGGTTCGCAGCGCGAACAGCTGATTGTCCTGACCCATAAGGTAAAGATTGCCGAAGGCGATACTCGGCGCACCGCGCAGCGGGCCCGACGGACGCACCGACCAACGCACTGCGCCGGTCGCAGGATCGAGCGCGGCAACGTCACCTAGGCCCGAAACGGCATAGACACCGCTCGCGTCTGCACTCACACCGCCGCCGAAGCGGGCGCGCTGCCCGTCACGGTTTGTATCGCCGATAGTGGTCGACCACAGCTTTTGCCCGGTTCCGGCGTTGAAGGCATGCACCGTCGCCTGTGTGTCGATGGCATAGAGCGTGCCGCCCGCCACCACCGGCGCACTGGCGAGACGGGCGCGATTGTCTCCACCATCGATCTGCGCGGTCCAGGCGACAGAAATCGACGCCGGGAGCGTGAGATGCCCCATCGATTTGGCGGCGTTACCGCCGGGCTGGCCCCAGTCGGCATTGGGCAGCTGCGGCGGCAGCAATACCTGAAGGCTGGCGAGCTGCGGATCAACTTCGATGGCGTTGGCGCTCGCGAGAATCGGGGTGCGGTTGCCTACCGTCGGCGTGGTCGGCTCATCACCACTACCGCGCAGCACGCTGCAGCCCGAGAGACCGAGCGCAGCGCCCGCCAGTAATGCCACAGACCAATTTGCGCGCATCGCCATGACGTTCACTCTCCTGTCCCGCCACCGCTGGCGGCACCTGCCGCCGGTGCTGCTTCTTCGTTATTGTCGCCGACAGCATCGACGCCGAGCATGCCGGCCATCTGCACCGCTCGCGACTTGAGGCTTTCGGGTGCATCCTCGCTTTCGGCGATCCGCTTGAAAAGGGCGCCAGCGGCAGCCTCATTGCCACGCTTCAGTTCGGCAAGCGCGGTCAATTCAGCGGCGCTCGCGAACGCCGGACCGGGCTCGGCCACCAGATGGCGGAGACGGGCGATCACCGTTGCGGGCTGCATCGTGTCATATTGAGCGAGGATTTCGCGCAGCAGCGCGGCATCGCGCAGCGCCTGCGGCACATCCTCATTGGCAGAAACCGCAGCAAAGCGCGCGGCGGCGGTGCGCATGTCTCCACCAGCGGCGGCGGCATTGCCCTGCACCATCAGCGCAAGCGCCGCATAAGCGGGGTCATCGCCCTTAGCGAGGGATTCGGCCCCGCTTGCCGCAGCATTCGGACGGCCCTGACCCAGCGCATCAATCGCGGTGTTGAGCTGGGCGCCGAGTGCACCCGCCTGACGGCCCTGATGATGATCCCAGTAAAGCCAGCCGCCCAGAGCAGCGAGTCCGACGATAACAAGACCGATAACCGCTTTGCCATAGTTGGCGAAGAATGTGCGCAGCCGGTCCTCGCGGACGGCATCGTCGACTTCGCGCACCAAGGTATCGGGACTGCCGGGCGGCAATGCCATGAACTATTCCTCTCAATCACCGCGCCACCGCGCGCGGGACAGGCCGGTTCCTTAGTGCGCCCCCACCAAAAGGCCAAGCCTTTCAGCGCCCGCCGGAACGATGCCCGTCAGGCCTTGGGCTGATAAGTCTGTTCGCTTGTCGGGAATGAACGCTGCCTGACTTCGTCGGCATAGCTCGCCGCATGTTCGCTGATCCAGCCGGCAAGGTCGGCATAACGCTTCACAAAGCGCGGCACGCGTTCAAACAGGCCGAGCATGTCTTCAGTGACCAGCACCTGCCCGTCACAGCGGGCCGATGCGCCGATGCCGATGGTGGGGCAAGCCACCGCTTCGGTAATCGCGATTGCGATCGGCTCCACCACGCCTTCGATGACCATGGCAAAGGCACCCGCATCAGCGACTGCGCGCGCATCATTGACGATCTTGTCCGCTTCCGCCGCACTACGCCCGCGCGCACCATAACCACCTAGAGCGTTGACCGCCTGCGGCGTCAGGCCGACATGACCCATCACCGGAATACCGCGCCGCGTCAGGAAGGCGATGGTTTCCGCCATCGCTTCGCCGCCCTCCAGCTTTACGCCCGCAGCCCCGGTTTCCTTGAGGATTCGCGCGGCACTGGCGAACGCCTGTTCGGGCGAGCCTTCGTAAGAGCCGAACGGCATGTCGACGATCACCACGCTATGATAGCTGCCGCGCACCACGGCGGCACCATGCGCGCACATCATTTCCAGGCTGACCGGCACAGTCGATGGCAGGCCGTAGATCACCTGCCCCAGCGAATCGCCGACCAGCAGCATGTCGCAATGCGGATCGAGCAGCTGCGCCATGCGTGCAGTGTAGGCGGTCAGCATCACCAGCGGCTGCGCGGTGACGCCATCCACCTTGCGCGACTGGATGGCAGGCACGGTCAGCCGCTTCATCGGCGCGGGCGTCGGGTTGGCGCGGCTGGTCGAGGTGTCGAGAGTGAAGGTCGTGGACATGGGCGCGAGGCATAGCCGCTGCGCGCCGAAAGCCCAAGGGTGCAGGCAGGCGTCGACACCGGCACATGAGCCGCATGTTGGTTTAGCTTGACTCAATGTTATATATTTTTGACATGACGTAATATGATTCGGACATGGAGTCAGAAATGTCATTCCGCGAAAAGATCCATTGGGCAGCCTTCATCGGCATCGCCGGCGCGTTCGGCTGGCAGCTATGGCTGTACCGGAGGAGCTGAACAATGGCCCTTCCCTTCAGTAACAGCATCCGCACGCTGCGATTCCTCACTGGCGAGATGACACAGGCCGATCTGGGTGACCGGGTCGGCGTGACCCGCCAGACAATCGCCGCCATCGAACAGGGCAAATATTCGCCCAGCCTCGAGGTAGCCTTCCGCATCGCGCGGGTGTTCGATCGACCGCTCGAGGAGGTTTTCGCCTGGGAGGAGGGTTGAGGCCTATTCTCCGCGCAGCACTTCTACCGCCACCGCTGGATGATCGGCGAACACACCATCCACCCCTTCGGCAATGAATGCCCGGATTTCGGCGGAGAGGTCGCCGTGGGTTCGGGGGTCTGCGCCTGTGCGCAAATTGACGGGGAGGAAGTAATTCTCGGCGCGGAAGGTCCAGGGGTGGACAGCTAAGCCCGCGGCGTGGGCGCGCGCAACAAGTCCGGTCGAGGCACCAAGCGTGCCATCGGCATTGCGGGCGATCACCATGTCCTTGGCCGGGCCGATGCCGTCGGCATAGCGGGCGATGGCGGCAAGGCCCTCTACACGCATCATCTCGGCATAGCTGGTGCCGGGGCGGTCGGCGGGACCACCCTCTGCGGACGCGAGCTGGATCAACCGCACGTCGGTGAGGGGGTTCAGCCGTTCGAGATTGCCCACCTCAAAGCTCTGGATGAAGACCGCGTCTTCGGCCCCCACATAGCCGTGGCGGGCGAGTGCTTCGATGAGCGGCCCTTCATGCGGCAAGCCGATCGAGGAGAAGTAACTCGGGTGCTTGGTCTCGGGATAGACGCCGATGGTCCGGTTCAATTCCGACTCCCGCGCGCGGACGAGGCGCAAGATCTCGTCAAAGGTCGGCACCTGATACAGGCCGTCGAATGCGGTGTTGGCGGGGCGCAGTTGCGGCAAGCGTTCGCGGGCACGCAGGGTACGCAGCTCGGCCAGCGTGAAATCCTCAGTGAACCAGCCGGTCATGCTGACGCCGTCGATCAGCTTGGTCGTCCGGCGGTCGGCAAATTCGGGACGGGAGGCGACATCGGTCGTCTCCGAAATCTCATTCTCGTGCCGCGCGACGAGCACGCCGTCCTTGGTCAGCACCAGATCGGGTTCGACAAAGTCGGCGCCCTGCTCGATCGCCCGGTCATAGGCGGCGAGCGTATGTTCCGGCCGCTCGCCGGAGCTGCCGCGATGGGCAATAACGATCGGGCCTTCGTGCATGGGGGCAATGGGCGTCTCAGCCATGGCGGGGGAGACCAGCATCGCGGCGAGCGCGGCACAAAGCATCGAACGGAGCATCATGACCTTCCCTTTGGCGCACGCGCGTGACAGCGCCGTGACGGCGGCGATGCTGGAGCACCCGCTCAGCCAAGCGCCGCCTCCCACTCGGCGGGCTTGAAGCCGACCAGCAGCCGGGCGCCGCCGGTGACGACCGGGCGCTTGATAAGGCTGGGCTGCTCCACCATCAGCGCGATCGCCTTCGCCTCATCGACGCCCTCGCGCGCTTCATCGGGGAGCTTGCGCCAGGTCGTCCCGGCGCGGTTGAGCAGCACCTCCCAGCCCACCGCGCGCGCCCAGCCGGAGAGGGTGTCCGCGTCGATCCCCGCCTTCTTGTAATCGTGAAAGCCATGGGCAATCCCCCGCCCATCGAGCCAGACCCGCGCCTTCTTCACCGTGTCGCAATTGGGGATACCGTAGAGAGTGAGAGTCATGCTGCGCCTTTTACCTTTATGTCGAAGTGCCTCACATCCTCGCGCTCGCCCAATTTGGTGTAGAGCGCAACTGCAGGCTCGTCGTCATGGGCGGCCTGCACATAGATAACCCATGCGCCGACCTCTCGTGCGATGGGCTGGAGCGCATCTATCAGCGCGGTGGCTACGCCCTGCCGCCTGTGGGTTTCAGAGACGGCGAGATCATAGATGTAGATTTCGCTGCGCGCCTGTTCGAGCTTGGCGAGGACATAGCCGGTCAGCGCCCCGACCACCTTGCCGCCATCGTCAGCCACAAGGGCGATCACTGCCGGATCGGCAAGCCGCGCCAGCAGCCAGTCGTCCGAAGGGGGCAGGTCGGCATAATGTTCCGGCTCACCGAACGCCTCGGAATAGAGCGCGTTGAGCGCCCGCATTCCAGCGATGTCGCCTGAACCGAGACGACGCACCGCAACGCAAGGCGGCCGGCAGTTTGCGCCCGGAGCTGTCGTCATCGCCCTTCCCTCTCCTTGGTCGAAGCCGCTATGCGTCAGCGCATGACGCGATCAGGCCTTCTCATCCTCACTACCGGTGGCACCATCGACAAGAATTATTTCGATGCGCTGTCCGAATATCAGATCGTCGAGAGCGGCATCCCCGCAGTGCTCAGGGAAGCGCGCGTCGCCCTCCCGCACCGCGTCGAGGAAATATGCCGAAAGGACAGTCTCGACCTCACAGACGCTGACCGGGCCGAAATCGCCCGCCGCGCAGGCGAAGCGCCAGAAACGCGCATCGTCATCACCCACGGCACCGACACCATGACCGAGACGGCGAAAGTGCTGGCGCAGGCCGTGCCGGGCAAGACCATCGTGCTGACCGGCGCCCTCTCCCCCGCGCGGTTCGCGGAAACGGACGCACCCTTCAACCTCGGCATGGCCTTCGCCACGGCCCAAACCGCACCGGCGGGCGTATGGATCGTGATGAGCGGCGAGGTTTTTGACGGGTTGAAGGTCAGGAAAGACCGGGCCGCAGGGCGGTTCGTGGCGATAGACTGAGCAGGGCACGCCACAGCCGGAACCAAGAATAGCGGATTAAGCAACAGCTTGGTCCGGGCCGCCACGATTAACGGCATCACCCGGCGCATTTATCGCCAAGCACCCCAATCATAAGGACCCGCGGTGAATGACGGGGCTCCAATAGTCAGCAAGGGGCTATCCCAGCGCCGGTTTCAGCGGTCAATCACGACATCGAAACGACAATTTCGACGCCAGCGGAACGAAGCTGTTTTGGCGTCAATATGGCATAATCTTTAACAAATGAGGTGAAAAAACCTTTAACTATGCGCCCTTAGACCAGCTGCGTCGGACCAGGACATTCGCCATGCGAACAAAGGGTATCCGAAGCATATGGGCACGCCCAACTCATTGTCCGACAATCCGAATTCGCTGCCCGCAGGTGATGGCATCGATGAAGTCGCCTTCATTTCAGAGCATCTGAAGGAAATCTTCGCCGACTATGATGAATTTACCAAAATAACGCCTCGCATCGTCGACTGCAAAGATCCGGAAAGCCCTGCCCGACTGCAGTGGATCAACGCCATCTTCGATAATGTGAAGGTCCTTGATCTCAATTTACCCGGCGAAATACTCGTATCAAGCGCAACCGGCGACTTTGATGTCATCATCTTCAGTGGCGAAGATGCTCAGCGGATTGTTAGCGTTTTGAAATACAACGCCCCCATGCTGGCCGATAAGGCAAAAATTTGCCTGTGCCTGAAAAGTGATCCGCGGAGACGTGTTAAGCTGCTCACCGGCGGCTTCGACGATGTGATTGAAATCAATCGCTCGACGCCGATCGAGTTCATGTCTCGTATATTCACCATTTGGTCACGATACAGATCGAATCTTCACGAACGGATTAAGAATGTCGAGCTTGAATCCGAACTGAACAAATATGCCTACGTCCAGAATTTGAAGAACAGGCAAAAAATCATTCTGACCAAACTTATCAATTCGCCGAATTTCTCGGCTACGACATATTCATTGATAAATGCAGTCAGCTCTTACCAGGAATCGATCACCATCGATCATCTTCGGGTCATTGTTAGCACGCTTCGGAAAAATCTGCGGCCCGAATTCAACATCGTCTACAGCGACGCCATGTATCGCCTTCAAGAGAATTGACAATTCCACTGCTGCCGACTGCGGCACCGATCGCACCATGAAGGCCGGCAAAGCGAGCGCATTTTTCGCTTTATCTTCTGGTCTCTATTCCCACTCGATCGTGCCCGGTGGCTTTGACGTATAGTCATAGACCACGCGGTTGATGCCCTTCACCTCGTTGATGATGCGCGTCGCGCAGCGACTGAGGAAGGCGGCGTCAAAGGGGTAGATGTCGGCGGTCATGCCATCGACGCTGGTAACGGCGCGCAGCGCGCAGACGCTGTCATAGGTGCGCCCGTCGCCCATTACGCCAACGGTGCGGACCGGGAGGAGGACGGCAAAGGCCTGCCAGATCGCATCATAGAGACCCGCATTGCGGATTTCTTCGAGATAGACGGCGTCGGCCTTGCGCAGGATATCACAGCGTTCCTTGGTCACTTCGCCAGGGATGCGGATGGCAAGGCCCGGGCCGGGGAAGGGATGGCGGCCAACGAAGATGTCGGGCAGGCCAAGCTCGCGGCCCAAAGCGCGCACCTCATCCTTGAAAAGCTCACGCAGCGGCTCGACCAGCTTCATATTCATGCGTTCAGGAAGGCCGCCGACATTGTGGTGGCTCTTGATCGTGACGCTGGGGCCGCCGGTGAAGGACACGCTCTCGATCACATCGGGGTAGAGCGTGCCTTGCGCGAGGAAATCCGCGCCGCCGAGCTTCTTTGCCTCTTCCTCGAACACGGCGATGAATTCACCGCCAATGAATTTGCGCTTCTTCTCGGGGTCAGTGACGCCGGCGAGACCGCTCATAAAGCGCGCTTCAGCGTCCACGACGACCAGCGGAATCTTGTAATGGTCGCGGAACAGCCGCTCGACCTGTTCCCGCTCGTTCATGCGCAACAGGCCGTGATCGACAAACACGCAGGTCAGCTGTTCGCCGATCGCCTCATGAATGAGGACAGCGGCAACCGCGCTGTCGACGCCGCCGGAAAGGCCACAGATTACACGGCCGGCGCCAACCTGCGCGCGGATATCGGCGATCTTGGCGGCGCGGAATTCTGCCATCGTCCAGTCACCGGCGAGCCCGCACACGCGATGCACGAAATTGGCGATCAGCTTCGCCCCGTCGGGGGTGTGGACGACCTCCGGGTGGAACTGGGTCCCATAATAGCGGCGCGCATCATCCGCGATCATCGCGAAGGGGGCGCCTTCGGTGGTGGCGACGACGCGGAAACCGGGGGCAAAGGCGGTCACCTTGTCGCCATGGCTCATCCACACTTGATGGCGGGAGCCTTTCTCCCACAGCCCTTCGAACAGCAGGCAATCGTCTGACACCTCAATGAAGGCGCGACCGAATTCGCCGCTGTCGCCGCGCTCGACCGTGCCGCCGAGCTGGTGGCTCATCACCTGCTGGCCGTAACAGATGCCGAGGATCGGCAGACCACTGTCAAACAGGCATTGCGGCGCGCGCGGGGAGCCGTCCGCTGGCACGCTGGCCGGTGAACCCGACAGGATGATGCCCTTTGGCCGCATCCGTTCGAAAGCCGCCTCAGCCGCGTTGAACGGCGCAATTTCCGAATAGACCCCGGCCTCGCGCACGCGGCGCGCAATCAACTGCGTCACCTGGCTACCGAAATCGACGATGAGGATGGAGTCTGTAGGCTGGATGCTCATGGCGGGCCGATATGCGCTGACGGGCAAAAAGGAAAGGCCGCCGGAACGAACCGGCGGCCTCCGTCCTCCTTGCAGAGGATTCACCCGAGGTCAGATGCCCCGGAAATCGACGTCGCGGACACGTCCGTAACGGACAATGCAGGTAAAGCGGCCCCGATCGTCATAGCGCTGGCGGCCGTACCCGTAACGGTCGTCACGATCCCAGCGCCCGCCACGATCCCAGCGGTCATCGCGATCCCAGCGGCCGTCGTGACCCCAGCGGTCATAGCGCCCGTCGCGATAGTCGACGGTAACCCGGCCCTGGACGCGATATCCGTCGCGGATACGCTGGACATCGGTGATGCGGCGGACGTCGATGTCATCACCGCGCCCACGCCGCTCGACAGCGGAGACGCACTGTTCAATGGCCCGACGCGATCCGCCGTAACGGCGCCAGTCATAATCCCAATCGCCACCACGATAATAATCACCGTCATAACGGCCGTGGCGGTCGCGCCCGCCACCTGAGAGAATCGCGGCCAGACCGCCAACGATCACTGCACCGGCTATGATTTCACCTGCGCTGATCCCGTCATGGTCGCGGTGCCGGTCACGATACTGGGCTGATGCGGGAACCGCCGTCGCCAGCATGGAAGTAGCCAGCAGCGAACCGATCGCTGCCTTCGCTGTCTTTGCGAGCCTGTTCGCCATGTCACTACACTCCTCAAACTGTGTCGGGCGCCGGCAAGGGGGAAGGGGGAAGCCCGGTGCCCGACAATGAGGGGTCTAGTGATTCGGCGATGTCACGATCCTGAATTCGCCCGTTAGCCGCCGTTCAGCTTCGGTATCGCACTCAAGCGGAAAGGCGCGCGCGCAATTCCGTCTTCAAAAGCTTGCCGATATGGCTGCGTGGCATCTCATCGATAGGATGAAGCGCGGAAAGCCGCTGGGTCTTGCCGAGCCTGGCGTTGACGCTGGCGAGGATCGCGTCGCAATCACCCCCGTCCTTCAGCACCACGAAGCCGACCGGCGTCTCCCCCCAGGCGCGAGAGGGCACACCGACAACGGCTACTTCCACCACCCCCGGCTCCTTCAGCAGCTCGGCCTCCAGATCGCTGGGGTAGATGTTGAACCCGCCAGAGATGATCATGTCCTTGGCCCGGCCTACCAGTTCGACGAAGCCTTCGGCATCAACGCGGCCGATGTCCCCCATGCGCATCCATGCCTCCCCGGTGGCCGGGTCGATCCACTGGGCTTCGGCGGTTTTGTCAGGGCGGTTCTTGTAACCGCTCATCATGGTGAGGCTGCGGCCGATCAGGTTCCCCGCGGTACCCGGAGGCACTTCGCGGTCTTCATCGTCCAGCACCTTCAGCTCGCTTCCCGGAGCCGGGCGGCCGACGGTGTGGAGCTTTTCGGGGAATTCGTGCGCCGCCAGCAGGCAGACCACCCCGCCCTCGGTCATCGAATAGATCTCGATCAGGCCGCCCGGCATTCGCCTGAGCACCTCGCGCTTGAGGTCGGCGGAGAAGGGCGCCGAGGTGCAATATTTGAGCCTGAGGCTCGACAGGTCGAAGTCGTCGAACCCGGCGAAGTCCATCAGCCTTTGATACTGCACTGGCACCAGCATGGTGATGGTGGTGCGGTCGCGCTGCGCATGCTCCAACCATTTGGCGCAATCGAACTTGCCCATCACCCGCACGCATCCGCCCGCCAGCAGCACGGGAAGGAAAGCGACCATCGTGGTGTTGGAATAGAGCGGCGTCGAGGCGAGCGAGCGCACTTCCAGCCCGGCGCCAAGATAGCTCAAGGCGGTCGCCGCAAACTGACGCCAGCGCATTTGGTGCGAATGGACGATGCCCTTGGGAATGCCGGTCGTGCCGCTGGAATAGATGATATTGAAGGGGTCTTTGGGCTCCGGAACAAAGTCCGGCGCGCGGGCGCCGGGCGGGGCCATCCACTGGTCGATGTTTTCGAGCGGCACGCGCATCAGATCGGCCATGAAATCCGGCCCGAGTTCGGCGGCCTTGGCGGCATCGATAAACAGATGGATCGCGCCCGAATCCTTCGCCATCCCCACAAGCTGTTCGGGGCTGGCACTGGTGGTGAGCGGCGCGGCCACGCCCCCGGCGCGGACCGCTGCAAGAAAGACCAGCGCATATTCGACGGTCGACGTGCCAAGGATCGCCACCGATTGCCCGCGCTGAAGCCCGGTTTCCACCAACCGCGCAGCGAGTCGTTCCACGAGATCGACCAGGTCCGCCCAATAGACCTCACGCGTGTCATCACGCAGGGCTAGCGCATCGGGATGATGCACCGCCCAGCCCTTCAGGATGGCGGAAAAATCACCGAACGGGGCCTCAAGCGCTGCGACCGGCTCCATGTCTTCTCCCCCTCCTGATCCGCGTCTATTCGCCGGTGCCTTGACCAGCGGGCGCTGCCGCTGTCGCAGGCTGGCCCAACGCCGCCACCACATCGAGCCCGGTCCAGTGCGCAATGAAGGCATATTGGTCAGCAAATTCGGCGACAATCTTGTCCACCGGCTTGCCCGAACCATGCCCGGCACGCGTTTCGATGCGGATCAGGTGCGGGCGGTCACCGATGTCGGCGGCCTGCAGTGCCGCCGTATATTTAAAGCTGTGGCCGGGCACCACGCGATCGTCGGTGTCCGCGGTGGTCACCAGGATCGCCGGATAATTCTGCCCGTTGCGGACATTGTGATAGGGCGAATAGCCGAACAGGTTCCGGAAATCGGGTTCGCGGTCGGGGCGACCATAATCATCGACCCAGTAGCGCCCGGCGGTGAACCGGTCGAAACGCAGCATGTCCATCACGCCCACAGCCGGCAGCGCCGCCGCAAACAGATCCGGCCGCTGGTTGACCACCGCGCCGACCAGCAGGCCGCCGTTCGAGCGCCCTTCGATGGCAAGCTCATCCTGTCCAGTGATGCCTTCGCTGATCAAATATTCGCCGGCAGCGATGAAATCATCGAACACATTCTGCTTGTTCAGCAGGCGGCCGGCATCATGCCAGTCGGCACCATATTCGCTGCCGCCGCGCAGGTTGGCGAGGACGAACACGCCACCCGCATCAAGCCAGGCGAGGCGCGTCGGCGAGAAGCCGGGCGTCTGCGGCAGCGAGAATCCGCCATAGCCGTAGAGCAGGGTCGGCGAACCGCCGGTGCGGTCGACACCGCGCTTCATCACGATGAACATCGGCACGCGCGTGCCATCGCGGCTGGTATAGAAACGCTGTTCGACTGTGTAATCGTCTGGATTGAAGGCGAGCGTCGGCTGCGCGAAGACGCTGGTCGCACCCGTGGCGGTGTCGAGGCGATAGATGGTGGTCGGGCGGTTAAAGCTCGAAAAAGCGTAGAAGGTCTCGCTGCTGTCCGCCGATCCGTCAAAGCCGGAGGCGGTGCCGATGCTGCCGAGCGTCAGCCGGCCGACAGGGCGTCCGCGCAGGTCAACCATCTCCGCCTGGCTGCTGGCATCACCCAGATAAGAGAGGATGATGCGGTCACCCACGCGGCGGGCCCGCTGCAGTGCCTCCTCGCGCTGCGCAACGATTTCCACCGGGGCGGAGCGGCGGACGGCATCGATGGCGACTATGCGGCCGCGCGGGGCATCTTTGTCGGTCAGGAAGAACAGACGGCTGCCTTCGCTGCCCACCAGCTCCCACTTGTGCTCCAGGCCCGCGACCAGCTTGATCGGCGCGCTGCCTTCCCGGCGCAGGTCGAACAGCGTGATCTCATAGCGATCGTCGGTGCTCTCGCTGGTGGTGATGACCAGCCAGCGGCCGTCATCCGTCACTTCGGCGCTGTGGCTCCAGCCCGGCTGTTCGGGCGTCGCATAGACCAGGCGATCTTCCGACTGCGGCGTGCCGATGCGATGGAAATAGACGGCCTGATTGAGGTTGGTCGACTGGAAGGCCGCGCCTTCGGGCGGCTGCGGGAAACGCGAATAATAGAAACCGGAGCCGTCGGGCGCCCAGGCGAAACCGGAGAATTTGATCCAGCGAAGCTCGTCGCCCAGATGCTCGCCCGTCGCGACGTCGAGCACGCGCACGATGCGCCAGTCGGTGCCGCCATCCTGAACCGAATAGAGCAGGCGCGAGCCATCCTCATTGGGTGCCCACTCCGCAAGCGCGGTCGCGCCGTCGGCGGCCCAGGCATTGGGATCGATGAGGACCCGGCCCTCGCCCTCATTGCCGTCGCGGACATAGAGCACCGACTGGTTCTGCTGGCCGTTGTTGCGGGTGAAGAAATAACGGTCCCCCCGCTTGCGCGGCAGGCCGAGGCGGTCATAGCGATACAGCTCCGCCATGCGGTTCGCGAAGGCGGCACGGCCGGGCAGCGTTTCGAGATAGGCGTTGGTGACGCGGTTCTGCTCCGTCACCCAATTGGCGACCTCCGCATCGACGCGCACGTCATTTTCGAGCCAGCGGAACGGATCCGCGACCGCGACGCCGAACTGGGTTTCCACAAGGTCCATCTGCCGCGTCACCGGATAGCTGATTGGCGCTGCGGCAGCGGCGCCTCTTTCACCGGTTTCAACTGGCACCGGCGCGGCAGGGGCGGCGGTTTCCTCTGCGGCGGCAGGAACAGCGGTGATCGAAAGCATGGAGGCTGCGGCAAGCAGCGCGGCACGATGGATCATGGGATGACTCTCCGGGGGAAGGATGTGTTTGATCGGTTAGGTAGAGAGGAGCAGCGCACTCGACAAGCGGGGCGAAAATTCAGCGGGCGAGTGCCGCCAGCACATCGCGGGTGAAGGCGGCAATGTTGAACCGTGTGCCCGCAGGATCCTCCCCGCGCCGGACGATGACGATGTCGCGGCTGGGGATGATCACGACAAATTGCCCGCGGTTGCCGAAGGCGGCGATGGTATCGGGCGGCACACCCTCGCTGCGGTTCATCAACCAGAAGGAGGCACCATAGCCAAATTCGCCCGCCGGCTGCGGGCCGCTCGGCGTCGAGACATATTCCAGCCAGTTTTCGGGCAAGATGCGGGTGCCGTTCCAGACGCCGTCATTGAGATACAGCATCCCGAACCGCGCCAAATCGCGCGCAGTGGCCCACACTTGCGAGGAGAGGATATAATTGCCGCGCCAGTCGGTCTCGGCAACGGTCGCATGCATCGATACGGAAGCGAAAAAGTCGCGCGGCGGATGCCGGGCAAAGCTTGGGCTGATCGCCATGACCGCGAGCAGCGTGTCATTATTGGCGTAGCGGAAGGTCGAACCCGGCGGTGCAATCAGCGGCCAGCCTGGCACCTGTTCATCGACGCTCGTGCCACCGAAATAGACGGCATCGGTGCGGTTGCCCGCCGTATCACTGGTGAGGCCAGAGGCCATGCGCAGCAGCTGATCGAGCGTGATGGCACGACGCGGATCATTCGGGTGCTGCCAGTTCGGGATCGCGGCAGGGGCGGTGACGTCCGCCCCTCCCCATTGCACAGCGACACCGGCGATCGTCGCGGCAATGCTCTTGGCCACCGACCATGTGCGCTGCGGCGTATCGATGCCGAAACCGGGCGCATAGCGTTCGGCGAT